>MKWU01000327.1_pt1 | contig 91210 bp, 75 predicted proteins | sample 809101 | NCBI WGS metagenome assembly MKWU01 (sample SAMN05860141, study PRJNA318959) | sponge metagenome | host: Aplysina aerophoba | place: Slovenia: Piran, Adriatic Sea, Gulf of Piran | collected 2013-05-07
CTTTGAGATGATCGACATGCCGCCCGGCCTTGAGAAGACCCTCGGAGGCTTCGGCTACTTCCTGTACAATTTCGGGTCGACGGATTCCGCCCGGCTTTCGGAGGACCCGGAGGCCAACGCCGCGCTGTTCGCCCTTGCCGTAGCAAAACAGAAACGGCACACTTCCGAGCAGCTGGACGCGATTACCGGCGGCGCGGATTTAAGGGGGGAATTCGGCCGGCACATTTTTTTGTATCTCATGGAGAAATCCAGTATAGACGAGCCGGAGCTCGAAGCTTCGTTCAAGCGAACGAATCCGGAAGAATGGGAGACGATGATGGGCACGCTGGCGGAAGAGTGGCTTGCCAGAGGCGAGGCCAGAGGCGAGGCCAGAGGCAGGTACGAGGGCGAGGCCAAGGGCCGCATGGAGTTGCTGCAGGAGCAATTGGAGCGGCGCTTCGGAGAGCTTCCCTCCGACATCCGCCATCGGATTCGGAACGCCAAGGATTCGGAGATTAGGTCCTGGGCGGTAGCGGTTCTGGACGCGGCGACCCTTGACGACGTGCTCGCGGCGGGGACGCGGGAGCATTGATGCATATCCGGGCGGAATTCGGTCGGCGGAATTTCCAGGAACGGGACTAATTTCAATTCAGTAAACTATTTCGCGTCACCGGCCCGACTTGGACGCGTTGAAAGCTCCCGTGATGTTTTTCGCTTCAAATTTGACTAGGTTCGGATGTCCCGAGCTCGCTTTCTGATTAACCGGCCGACTTTCGCGAATCCCATTATTAGGCTCCGCAGATTTTGCAGGCTGTTCCCGGAGCATGCGCAGGCCGGTTCCGAGGAGGACCGTGCGGGCTGGCCCCAAGCTCTACTAGGTATCCGCCGAACGTGATGTCGGCGGCATCGCTCGGGGCGCCGAGAAACACTTCGGCAGAATGTGTTCGGTTCGGGGATCGTGTCGGTCGCCGACTAAAAAACTCGGCAAGAAGCCGATAGGGGCGCTGCCCGTAGCCCGGTTCATCGGCGGCGCGGCGCTCGCCGGGGTTTCGCGCGCCTCGGAGCGGCGCCGGCAGGATCGCGGCGAAATTCTTAAATGCCTCGCCCTTATTGCCGTCCCGTCGCCGGAAAAATCCCCCGACAGCGTGACGCAAGCCAATTCGCGGCGAGCAACCCAAAGGACCGCAAGAAACTTGCCGCCATGAGATATCCGCGCTCGCCGGTTGAGTGTATCTCAAACTTGTTGAAAAGCGATGCGAGAAAGTTTTCCTATAGCAGCACTCCTCTTTATGGGTTGGAAGGTCGGAAACTCACATTCGACCCAATCAACTATTTTGGGCTACACCCCCTCCAGAAGGCCGAATACGGTTTCAAAAACAGCGAATCTTGCCGATTGTCCGCTGCAAAATCCTCTCCTCGGGAAATTCGCATCCTGCCGCAAATCCCGGTTGGCATATTAGCGTTGCAGCCATAGAGTGAAGCGGAATGCTCAAAATTCATCGCGCGCAACGGGAATTTAGGACTATGAAATACAGGGAATTGCCGGAATGGTCGCGACGGGCCGCCACCTGGGCGGAAAGCTATTTCGCTACGATTCGCCGGCGGCCGGTGCGTCCGGATATCGAGCCCGGCGAATTCCTTTCGCAGCTGCCGATGTCGGCGCCGGAAGATGCCGAGGGCATGGAAAGGATATTCAGCGATTTCGAGCGGCTTGTTCCCGACGCGATGACTCACTGGCAGCACCCGAGGTTCTTCGCCTACTTTCCGGCCAATGCCGCTCCCGCATCGATCCTTGCCGAGCAGCTAGCGAACTACATGGCCGCCAATTGCATGCTTTGGCAGACTTCGCCCGCCGCGACGGAGCTCGAATGCCGGATGGTCGACTGGTTCTGCGACTCTCTCGGCCTTCCGGCGCATTTCAAAGGCGTTATCCACGACAGCGCCACGGTCGCCAACTTGTGCGCCGTTTTAACAATGCGGGAAAAGGCATTGAACTGGGAAGGAATCGCCAGGGGGTTACGCGGAAGCCCCCAGCTGCGAATTTACGCGACCGCCGAAAACCATTCCTCCATTGACAAAGCCGCCAGGATTGCCGGCATCGGCAATGCGAATCTGGTTCAGATCCCGACCGAATCGGATCGGGCGATGCATCCGGGTTCGTTGCTTGAAGCTATCGAAAAAGACCTGAGCGAATCACGGCTGCCTGCCGGAGTGGTTTCATGCGTGGGCGGCACGTCGACCGGCGCGGTCGATAGGATAGCGCCGATCGCGGAGATTTCGAAGAAATTCGGTCTTTTTCACCATGTCGACGCGGCCTGGGCCGGCGCCGCGATGATATGCCCCGAATTCAGACCGCACTGGCAAGGAATCGCCGGCGTCGACTCCGTGGTCATTAATCCGCACAAATGGATCGGTGCGCAGTTCGACTGCTCCGTTCAATTCCTTGCCGAGCCGGATTTGCAGATACGCACCGTCGGCCTTCGCCCCGACTATCTCGCTACGTCCGCGGAGAATCCAATAACGAACTACAATGAATGGACAATTCCGCTCGGACGGAGATTCCGCGCGCTGAAGCTATGGTTCGTTTTTCGGGCGTACGGATTGAATGGGCTTCGGGAGATTATACGGAACCACATCGCATGGGTTCACGAATCGAGGCGCGAGTTCGAAGCCGACCCCGCGTTTGAAGTTCTTACCGCCTGCCCGTTCGGTTTATTCACTTTCCGATGCTCCGGACAAGGAGAACTTGCGGACGTAAGAACCTCGCAACTGCTGGAAAAAATCAACAAGGACGGGCAGATTTACCTCACGCAGACGACGGTAGGCGGAAGATTCGCCATTCGGATGACGGCCGGCCAGTTTGAATGCACCAAGGCGGATGTCGATTCGGTCTATCCCCTGGTCAGGGACGCCGCTAGGGAATTGCCGAATTAATCACTTGGCGTGAATCATTTATTTTGTGCTATGGCCCGAGTGATAGCAGCAAACGGAAGATGCGGCGATTGATCGCTCCACGTGGCGACATGCTGCCTCGCGAAGGAAATCTGTCGAACGCCATTCCAATATTCAAATCGAATGCAGAGCACGGCGGTAACCGCTATTTTAGCGGAGCTTCGAATCGCCAATACAAGGAGACTGAAATGAAACGCATAGGCGTCGTAGGCCTAGGGGACATGGGTTCCGGGATGGCTAAGAATCTCATTCGCGCAGGATACGAAACCGCCGGTTTCGATTTGATGGAGCCGAGGATGAAGGCCCTGGAAGATATGGGCGGCTTGAGAGCCAATTCTCCCGCCGAGGTCGCGATGGGCAGCTCCGCGGTATTCGTGATGGTGTTGAACGGAAATCAGGCGAAATCCGTCATACTGGGACAGGACGGGCTGTGTTCCAAACTAGAGCCGGGTTCCGCCGTCGTCGTTACGGCCACAATCAAGCCCGTCGAAGTGCGCGAAATCGCCGCAAGCATGGAGGGGACCGGCATACACCTTATCGATTCGCCGGTCAGCGGAGGATCCGCAGGAGCGCAGGGCGGCACGCTAACCATGATGACATCGGCGCCTGACGAAGTTTTTGAAGAATTCAGAACGGTACTCGAAGCAGTCGGCGAATCCATTCACCACGTCGGCAAGGATCCGGGAATCGGCCAAACAGTCAAAGCCTGCCTGCAATCTCTTATCGGTTCGCATTTCACGGCGGCCTTTGAATCGACGGTGCTGGCGGCCAAGGCGGGAGTCGATGCCGATGTGATTTACAATGTTTTTTCCACTTCCGGCGTAGGATGCCCAATTGGCAACTACGCGATCAAAAACATCATCAACGGGCAATTTGAAGGAACCGGAAGCCATATCAATACGATGCACAAAGATCTCACAATTTCGCTGGATCTGGCTCGGGAGCTAGGGGTCCCCCTATTTACCGCGTCGACGGCGATGCAGCTTTTCGAGGCCGGAAAAACCAAATACCCGTCGGGAGACAACTGGACCGTAACCCGTATCTCGGAAGACATCGTGGGTTCAAAACTAAGGCGCGGTAAATGAAGATTTCGCGTGCGCGAAAACAACGGGCCGCGGCTTTCGACACAGGAATTCCGGCGAGTTGCGACTGCGGCGCGGCAAGCAAGAATTTCTAAGTTCCCGGTAGCATAAAGGAGGTCCCGCGTCGCGCTCCGCCTACTCCCGCGAACAGGCTATTCGCAAAAGAAACAGCTACGCGGCTATAGCTCGTACAGCCCGCTTGCCGCGCCGAGGCGAGGACGACAGACCAAATGCGTTCGGGCTTTGATCGGTCCGGCGCGCGAGTTTCGCTCTTCAATGGCCCGCGCTTCGAAAAAAATAATGCCAGATTCGCCGGGAATGCATTGGGGCGCCTGCGAATTGACACTGGATTCTTAGGCGCGAACCGATTAATCGCCGTACGTTTCCGCGGCAGGCTCAATGCAATCAATTCATTATTCTTGTCGAACTAATCCTGCCGATCGCGAGAACCGGATAAGCAATAGGCCAATACTACTCAGCGAATGTTAGAGCGACGGGATTTACTGTAGAAATGCGATTCTCCGAATGCAAGGCAATTGTAACCGGCGGCGCATCGGGCCTCGGGCAATCCGTCGCTCGAGAATTCTCCGATGCCGGCGCGGACGTTTTCATTTTCGATATCAACGAGGCCAAATGCCGAGTCTCGGCGCGCGGGATCGGATGCGGATATGCAGTTTGCAGCGTAACCGACGAGTTGTCCGTCCAGTCGGCATTGAGCGAAGCATTGTCGAAAATGGGCGGATTGACGGCGCTCGTGAATTGCGCCGGAATTGCCGATAGCGGCCTGGCGCTGGCGCGCAACGGACCGCATTCGCAGCAATTGTTCGAAAAAGTGGTAGGAATAAATTTAGAAGGCACGTTCAACACTATCCGGCTAGCCGCCGAAATTATGGCGAACAACCTTCCGAACGAGTCCGGCGAACGCGGCGTCATCGTAAATACGTCGTCAATCGCCGCTTTCGACGGCCAAAGAGGCCAATCCGCCTACTCCGCGTCAAAGGCGGGAGTGGCCGGCATGACGCTTCCCCTGGCAAGAGACCTCGGCCCACTCGGCATCCGGGTGAACTCCATTGCGCCTGGAGTGTTTTCGACGCCGATGGTCGAGGGGCTGCCGGACAAGGCGTGCGACAGGTTAATCTCTGCCGCGGTTTTTCCGAAGCGGCTCGGGAATCCGAAAGAGTTTTCGCGTCTTGTTCGATTCTTGATCGAATGCAGCTATATGAACGGGGAAACTGTCCGGATAGATGCCGCGCTAAGAATGAATTAGCCGAAAGGGAATTGGCAAGGCCGATTCCGTTGCGAACTAGACCCTTGAAGGATTTCCCCAAATTGGCCGGGCCGAGATTTATGAACGCGGAGCAATAATGTCGCTAAATTCAACGATCGAATCCGTAACTGAAGCGATTCGTCGTCGCAGTTCCAGAACGCGCGGCAGCTACCTCGATAAAATTAGGCGGTCGGTCCAATCGCGCCCGGCGCGATCTCATCTCAGCTGCGGCAACCAGGCGCACGCCTACGCGGCCACGAGGGTCGACAAGCGCGCACTTGCCACAACGTCGGTTCCAAACCTTGGAATTGTAACGGCCTACAACGACATGCTTTCGGCGCACCAGCCGTTTGACGCCTACCCTTCCATCATCAAGGATGCGGCAAGGGAAGCAGGAGCGACGGCGCAAGTAGCCGGAGGCGTCCCGGCAATGTGCGACGGCATCACTCAAGGCCAGCCGGGAATGGAGTTGTCGCTCTTTTCGCGCGATGTGATTGCGCTTTCCGCCGCCGTGGCTCTTTCTCACAATGCTTTCGACTGCGCCGTTTTCCTGGGTGTTTGCGATAAAATCGTTCCCGGCCTCGCCGTCGCCGCAGCAACGTTCGGCCACTTGCCTGCGCTATTCATTCCTGCAGGTCCAATGACCTCCGGATTGCCAAACGACAAAAAGGCGGAAATTCGCCAGCGATTCAGCGAAGGCGACGTGGGCCGCGAAGAATTGATGGCGGCTGAAATGGCATCGTACCACGGCCCGGGAACCTGCACTTTCTACGGAACCGCGAATTCCAATCAAATGATTCTTGAATTCATGGGCTTGCAGCTGCCGGGCGCATCATTCGTAAATCCCGGCACCCCGCTCAGGGAGGCGCTGACCAGAGCGGCGGCTAAACGAGCGCTGGAATCCACGTCGCTAGGAAAGGACTATCGCCCCGTCGGCGAAATTCTCGATGAAAAGTCCTTCGTAAACGGAATTGTCGGCCTGATGGCCACCGGAGGCTCTACAAACCTTCTTATACATTTAACCGCCATGGCGCGCGCCGCCGGCATCGTATTGGATCAGAAGGACTTTTCCGCGATTTCCGACTGCGTGCCGCTCATGGCTCGCGTTTATCCGAACGGGATCGCGGACGTTAACCACTTTCACGCCGCCGGCGGCCTTGGCTTTATGATCTCGGAATTGCTGGCAGAAGGATTGCTGCATGAAGACGTCCGAACCGTCGCCGGAGACGGGTTAAGCCTTTACAGTCGAGAACCCAAGCTCCTATCCGGCGAGTTGCAGTGGACCAAATGCCCCGAAAACTCGCTTAACTCCAAAATTCTTCGACCGGCTGCCGAACCGTTCAGCGAAAGCGGCGGGCTAAGGCACATCGAAGGAAATATCGGGCAAGGCGTTATGAAAATCTCCGCAGTGGCCGATCGAAACCATGCCGTCGAAGCCCCGGCGCTTGTCTTTGACGACCAGGACGAAGTTCGCTCCGCATTCAGAAACGGGAAACTGGACCGAGATGCCGTGGTCGTAGTCCGATTTCAAGGACCGAAGGCGAACGGAATGCCCGAACTTCACTCCCTAACTCCGATTCTGTCCGCCGTTCTAGCGAAAGGCTACAAGGCCGCGCTCGTTACTGACGGACGAATGTCCGGAGCATCGGGTAAAGTCCCTGCGGCCATACATGTTGTTCCGGAAGCCGTAGACGGCGGAATGATCGCAAAGCTTCGCGACGGCGACATCGTTCGCGTCGATGCCAAGTCCCGCGCATTGGAGGTCCTCTCCGACACCGTCGCTTCGCGCACGCCGGCTAGCATGAAAGCGAATGACCGGCGACTGGACAACGGGAGAGAACTATTCGGTCTTTTCCGGCGCAACGTGGGAGCTGCCACCGACGGCGCCTCGGCCATAATTTAAGGAGTGCGCTTCAAAAAATACTAGTCCCGGCACACCGATGAATTCCGGCCCGCCGATTTGGCAAATGGTCCGGCATCGACTCATGACGCTGCGGAAATCCGTCCTCTCGAGCCGCCGCACGGATGAATCCGATCGGCCGAGAATTTAGTTCGCCCGGATATGTTCCGAATTGATCGCTGCATGAAAGGAATGTTGAACTTGAATTGCGGAAATTACGGTATATCGCTAGTCGCCGATGTCGGCGGCACGCACACTAGGGTCGCCGTCGCCGACGGCGATTCCCTATTGCCGGAATCTGTCAAACGCTTCCCGAACGAAGACTTTTCGAGTTTTGAGGACTTGGTTCGCGAGTACGCGCGCAGCCATGGCGAAGAAGCCATAGACCGCGCATGCCTCGCAATCGCAGCGCCTGTTCAAGGCGAGCGGGCGGCTCTGACGAATTCGGAATGGGTGATCGACGCCGGAGCGGTGGGGGAAGCTATCGGTTCGTCGCGCACGGTTCTGATCAACGATCTTCAGGCGCTCGGCTATTCGCTTGCCTTGCTTGAATCCGGCGAGACGACTCCGATTGTCGAGGGTCGCGAAGCAAATCGGAACTCGTCGCGCCTCGTAGTCGGCGTTGGCACGGGATTCAACGCCGCAGTCGCACTGTTTATCAACGGTTCATATCATGTCCCCGCATCCGAGTGCGGCCATTCGACTTTGAATGCTCGAAACCGGGAAGAGATGGACCTCGCTCTCCACATTTCGAAATCAAGAGGATTCGCATCCATCGAAGACATACTTTCCGGACCCGGAATAGAAGCGACATATTCCTGGCTAGCCGGCCAAGAGGCGCGCATGCCGAGCATGACGGCGGGCGATGTGCTTGCGGCGGCTGCTGCCGGGACCGACCCGGCCGCGGCCAAGGCAGTGCGAATTGTCGTTAGGCTGCTCGGAGCGGTTTGCGGCGATTTAGCGTTAATTCATTTACCGTTCGGCGGAATTTTTCTTGCGGGCGGAGTCGCGAGGGCATTGGTGCCGAGCCTGAAAAAACACGGATTCGCCGGTTCTTTCCTGAACAAGGGACGGTTATCCCGATTTATGGAGCAATTTCCCGTATCCGCAATCCAGGACGACTTCGCCGCGCTCAAGGGATGCGCCGCATTCCTCGCATCGGAGCGCAAAAAATAAACTTGCCGGCGCGACGATTTATGCAGTTTCAATGCAAGCGGCCGGTCTTGGCGTGGAATCATAAGGTCAGGCGTCCATCGAGGACGCTCGTCCAGTCCGTGCGCAGCGCCCTGAGCCGGATGCTCTCGCGCGGCGCTCCGCAGTCTCTCCTCGTGTCGTGTCCGCCCTGGCCATAGGTATCGCCACTTGGATCAAACCTTCATTCCCGCCAGTTCCATGCGCTGGAGAATCTTGACGACGCGCGCAAAGCGATGCTTGCCGATGAAACGGAGCGCTTGGCGGCGCATAATAGTCTGAAGCGGCTGGTCAAGGACTCCAAGGCATCGCAGGTGATTGCCGAACTCGCGCCCGCGACGGGCAGGCGCGAAAAGGTTGCAGAAATCATTGGCAATTGCAGAGCCAACCTGCGCCGAATGCGCTGAAACGAGTATCGGCTACAAGCATGTCGTTGTCGAACGCCTCGGGAAAAGCGGCAGCCCCTTGGTCGGTCGCGGGCGCGTACGACGTGATGGCGACTTGATGCTGCAAGCTGAAGAACCGAATCCCTGGTTTTTCCAGTGGCGGGCGGCAGCTCCCTGGGGCGAAGCCGGCTAGACTTTCCGGCGATAGCCGGTTTGCAGCCTGAGAATCCTTTTGGTGACTATAGGTGCGCTTCGTACCGATTCAAGTTCGATGGCGCCAGGATATTTCGCTCGCAATCGCCACCGCTTCGACGAGCCCGACTTATGCGCCCTACTTTGTTGCGCATTCATGCGCGGAAAGCGCCTCCGCCCGAATCGAACCGGGTGCGCTCGAAAAGTTTTCCATCGCAATTCGACCGGATTCGCGCAACATTGTTGCCCAATCCGGCGCGAATTGGTAGGAGCATCCGCGGAGCGCAAAGCGAAAGGAGACAGGAATGCAATCGGCCGGCGACCGCCATGCTGCAGGAATGAAAATCAGGCGGAAAGTCCTCGGGGATGCGCACGTAGACCGGGCCGAGGCCCGAAAGTCCGAATTCGACGGGCCGTTTCAAAATCTTATTACCGAATCGGCATGGGGCAGCGTTTGGTCCCGGCCCGGCCTCACGCCGCGCGAAAGGTCGATGATCACTTTGGCTCTGCTCGCCGCCCTCGGCCACGAGAATGAATTGAAAATGCACGTTCGCGCCTGCGCGAATACCGGCGCTAGCGAAAACGATATCGCTGAAGCGCTGCTGCACGTCGCAATCTACGCGGGCGTGCCCGCCGCGAATGCGGCGTTCAAGGCCGCGAAAGAAGAGCTTGCCCTGGCAAACGCGGGAAACGGCTGCGATGGCAAGTAGGAAGAATTCGCCTGCGAACGGCGCTTTTTTCGCTCGCGACACGTCGTGGCACCCGCCGGCCTATACGCCGCGATACAAGAGCACCGTAGCGCGCTCTCCAAAGCTAGCGCTGGTGTCGCTAAGCAACTCGCCCGGCGAATTAACGGGACCGGCTTTCGGCCACGAAATCCTAGGGGACAGCGACAACGATCTGGTGCACAACTACGCCCGCCCCGGCGCAAGCGCGATAGGCGAGCGAATTGTTGTCCAAGGCCGCGTTCTCGACGAACGCGGGGTTGGCATCGACGGAGTTCTTCTCGAATTCTGGCAAGCCAATGCGGGCGGGCGGTACCGCCACGCGAAAGACGGATACCTTGCTCCGCTGGATCCAAATTTCGGCGGCTGCGGGCGGACGATCACATCCGATGACGGCTCCTACGAGCTCCTAACTGTAAAGCCCGGGCCCTATCCGTGGCCCAACGGACCAAATGATTGGCGCCCGTCGCATATTCACTTCTCGGTATTCGGGCGAGGATTCGCGCAGCGCCTCGTAACGCAAATGTATTTCCAGGGCGATCCGTTGATTCCGCTTTGCCCGATCGTCGCCACCATCCCGTCCAGGGAAGCGGTCGACGGCCTGGTGGCCGCTCTCGACATGTCGAATACTATTCCCATGGACGCCATTTGCTATAAATTCGATATCGTGCTGCGAGGCCGCAGATCCACGATGTTCGAGAACAGGCTTGAGGGCAACTAGGTTGGCACAGCAATTGAATCGACTCCGGGAATCGGCTTCCCAGACGGCTGGGCCGTATGTGCATATAGGATGCGTCCCGAGCTTTGCGGGACTGCAGGGCATGTACGACGGCATCGATCTCGGCCGCGACATGGTCAATGACAGCGCGAAAGGGCGGCGAATAAGCTTGCGCGGCTGCGTCATCGACGGCACCGGCGCGCGCCTCCGGGACGCCATGGTGGAAATTTGGCAAGCCGATCACTCCGGATACTTCAACAGCCCTTCGGAGACGCGCGGAGATGCCGACCCGAATTTCACCGGATGGGGAAGAAGCGCAACCGCCGCGTCAACGGGCGAATTTCGCTTTCACACGATCAAGCCCGGTCGAGTCCCGCGCCCCGACGGACGCCTGCAGGCTCCCTATATCCATTTCTGGATCGTCGCGCGCGGCATTAATCTCGGCCTCCATACGCGAATGTACTTTCCGGATGAAATCGAGGCGAATTCGGAAGATCCCGTTTTGCAGGGTCTCGAGCATTCCCATCGAGCCGAGACCCTTGTGGCTTCGCTTCAAGACGGCGAGTACGTCTTCGACATTCGACTTCAGGGACAAAGGGAAACGGTGTTTTTCGATGTCTAGCACGACTGCCCGCGCGAAAATTTGCTCGCTTGAAGAAGCTGTAGCGGACAATTTGGGATCCGGCTGCTCGGCCGCGTTCGAAGGATTTACTCATCTCATTCCCTACGCCGCGGCGCACGAGGCTATTCGGCAGGGCGCGCGTGGCCTGACATTGTTTCGGATGACTCCCGACGTGATCTACGACCAGCTGATCGGAGTCGGGGCGGTTGACAAGCTAGTGTTTTCCTACGCCGGCAATCCCGGCGTCGGCCTCTTGCACCGGTTCCGCGATGCGGTGGAGAACAAGTGGCCGCGCAGGCTTGAAATCGAGGAGCATTCGCATGCGGCTCTCGCCAACATGTATGAAGCTGCCGCGTCGGGGATGCCATTCGCGGCGTTTCGCGGCTATATCGGCGCGGACCTGCAAAAGGTTAACCCGAACATCAAGTCGATCGAATGCCCTTTCACCGGCGAAGTTCTTTCCGCAGTCCCGGCAGTTCAATTGGACGTCGCATTCATTCACGCGCAAAAGGCGGACCGCGACGGCAACGTGCTGCTGCAGGGCATAGTTGGCGTGCAGAAGGAGGCCGTTCTCGCTGCGAAGCGAGCCGTCGTCACAGTCGAAGAAATCGTCGACGACTTGAACGCGCATCCCAACGCGTGCGTGCTGCCGTCGTGGGTATTGTCCGCGGTTGCATGCGTGCCCGGCGGGGCGCACCCGTCCTATGCGCAGGGATATTATAGCCGAGACAACGGCTACTATCTTGAATGGGCGAAAATCTCCGCGGACCGGGAAGCGTTCCAAAGCTGGGTCGAAACAAGCGTCCTGCAAGCGACGCCAGGCGAATTCGGCGCCCGCGCATACAAGTCGGCGAGCAAGCGATGAGCGATTCGTGCTTTACCCGCGATGAACTTATGGTCGTAGCGGCTTCCAGGGCTCTTTCGAACGACGATGTCTGCTTTGTCGGAATCGGCGCGCCTTCCGCCGCCTGCAATCTGGCAAGGCTTTGCCACGCTCCCGGAATTACCCTGATTTACGAATCCGGAACGATCGGGACTGCGCCGAGCGTGCTGCCGCTGTCGATCGGCGACGGAGAACTGTGCGAAACCGCGCTAACCACGGTTTCAGTCGTCGAAATGTTTCGGTATTGGCTTCAGGGCGGACGAATTACGGTAGGATTCCTCGGAGCCGCCCAGATCGACAAGTTCGGCAATATCAATACGACGGTCATCGGTGGATACGAAGAACCGCGGGTCCGCCTTCCCGGAGGCGGCGGCGCGCCCGAAATCGCGTCATCCTCCGACAGGGTATTCGTAACGATGAAGCAGTCGAAGCGCGGCTTTGTCGAAAAAATCGATTTTTTCACATCGTTCGGCCACGGATCCGGCGGCGACCAAAGAAGAAAGCGCGGTCTCCGCACTCGCGGACCGGTTTTGCTTGTTACGGATCTCGCCGTCTGGGAATCGGATCCCGAATCAAGGGAATTCCGAGTCGCGTCGATTCATCCCGGCGTTTCGAAAAATGAATTGGAGAGCACGGTTTCATGGCCGGTAAAATACGGGCCGGACGCTTCGGCGACTCCGCCGCCGACCGAATTCGAACTTGAAACGCTGCGCGACCTCCAGGCTCGCACCGCCGCCGCGCACGTCAAGCCCGGCAGAAAAGGAGACGGCGAATGAGCGAAGCGCTTGTTTGCGATTACGCCCGCACGCCGATCGGCCGCTTCGGAGGCGCGCTTTCGCAAGTGCGCGCCGACGATTTGGCGGCCGTTCCCCTTCGGGCCCTGGTCCAGCGCAACCCCGGCATCGACCCCGAAGAAATCGACGAAGTGATCCTAGGATGCGCCAATCAGGCGGGAGAAGATAATAGGAACGTAGCGAGAATGGCCCTCCTGCTAGCGGGACTGCCTGTCGGCGTCCCCGGACTTACGGTCAACAGACTTTGCGCGTCCGGCATGGACGCGGTTATCGCCGCCGCTCGGGCGATCGCCGCAGGCGAAGCGGACATCGTTTTGGCCGGAGGCGTCGAAAGCATGTCGCGGGCGCCGTTCGTAATGCCCAAGGCGACGGCCGCGTTTTCCAGGAATGCCGAGATCTACGACACGACCATCGGCTGGCGATTCGTGAATCCATCGCTCAGGAACACATACGGCATCGACTCGATGCCCGAAACAGCCGAAAACGTCGCGGCGGAGTTCGACGTATCCCGCGGCGATCAGGACGAATTCGCTTTGCATTCGCAGGAAAAAGCGGCGACCGCCATCGCGGACGGCAGGCTCGCAAGTGAAATCGTTTCCTTTTCGATTCCGCGCCGAAAATCCGAACCGCTCCTTGTCGAAGCGGACGAGCATCCGCGCGCGACAACACTGGACAAGCTCGCGGCGCTGCCAACTCCCTTTCGGCAAGGCGGCACGGTTACCGCCGGAAATTCCTCCGGCGTGAACGACGGCGCCGCCGCCCTGCTCTTGGCGTCCGAAGAGGCGACCCGCCGCCTTGATCTCGTGCCTTTCGCAAGAATTGCCGGCTCGGCGTCATGCGGCGTTTCGCCGAGGATTATGGGCGTCGGCCCGGTTCCGGCCGTTCGCAAGCTCTGCAATCGCCTGGGAGCGAACTTGGATGATTTCGACGTTATTGAACTCAACGAGGCGTTTGCCAGCCAGTCTCTTGCGGTCATGAGGGAACTCGGACTCGAGGACGACGACAAGCGCGTTAATCCGAATGGCGGCGCGATCGCGCTCGGCCATCCGCTGGGCATGTCGGGTGCGAGAATTACCGGTACCGCGGCCCTTGAGCTCCATCGCCGAGGCGGCGGACGATCCCTCTCGACGATGTGCGTTGGCGTGGGCCAGGGGGTGGCATTAGCCCTGGAAGCCGTTTGAATTGCCGGGGGCATCCTACGACATGGGTCTGTTCGAGTTCCTGCGACGGGACGAATTCGTTGCGCGCGAGTTCAGCGAAACGGCAATGATTTCCCGCATGATCGAATTCGAAAAGCATCTTGCTGCCGCTTTGGGAGCAGTTGGCGCAGTTCCGAAATCGGAAATTTCCGCGGCTCTAAGGAAATTGGCGGACTTCGCGCCCGACACGAAATTGATTCGCGAATGCACGGAGAGAGACGGCGTTCCGGTGCCCGAGCTCGTGCGCCAATTGCGCGCCGCGGCCGGCGCGCAGTTCGGAACGGGATTGCATCTCGGCGCGACCAGCCAGGACTTGATCGATACGGCGCTGGTATTGGCCTTGAAGAATGTGAATGCCTACTTCCTGTCGCGATTGAACCGCCTTGGCGGAGCATTCGAGCGTTTGAGCGCTGAATTCGGCGATGTCGAAGTCATGGCGAGAACGAGAATGCAGAATGCGGAGCCCATGCTTGCAAGATTTCGTATCGAATCCTGGCGCAGGCCGCTTGATTCGCACCGGAAACGGCTTGAAAGCCTTGGCCCGCAGCTCGAAAGGCTCCAGTTCGGCGGGCCGACCGGCGACAGGTCGAGGCTTGGCAGCCGAGCCGACGACGTAGCGCGAATTCTTGCGGATGCTCTCGGCCTATGCGAACCTGGCCATGGATGGCACTCGGAGCGGGACTCTCTTGCCGAATACGCGTCCTGGAATTCCGCACTCGCCGGAATCCTCGGCAAATTCGGCCAGGATGTGGCTTTGATGGCGCAAATGGGCGAAGTCCGGCTCCTGAACGCCGGCGGCTCGTCGTCGATGCCGCACAAATCCAATCCGATCAAGGCGGAACTCCTGGTGTCGCTGGCTCGATTCAATGCAACTTTGGTATCGGGTTTTCATCAGGCTCTGGTGCACGAGCAGGAACGGTCGGGCGCGGCGTGGATGCTCGAGTGGATGGTGCTGCCGCAAGCCTGCGCGGTTTCGGGCGCGTCGCTAGTCGGCGCGGAATCGCTGGCGAATTCCATAGCGGAGTTCGGAGCCGAATCGAAGAGATAGAAAGCCTCCCCGACTCCCGCTAGCCGACAAAGCCCCGCTACTCGCTTTCGGTCGCTACTTGCGAGAGGTAGGCGTACAGATCCTCTCCGCCCTTGCCAAGCTTGAACGCCATCCTTGCCGCGACCTTGGAAACGCCCACGTATGCGGCAACGAATTTCGGCGGATCCCTAATGTAGTCAATAAAGTTTTCTTCGTCCCACACGAGGCCTTTTTCGCTCGCCTCGATTAGTCCCTTTCCGTATTTGAAGCCCTCGACCGCCGCCGCGGGTCTTCCGGCGACGCCGAACAGGTTCGGACCGACCTTGCCGCCTCTCACGATCGTAGTCCCGTCGCTAGCGACGATCGCATGGCAGGCCCTGCATTTTCTGAAGGTTTTTGCGCCTTTGTCGGGGTCGCCCTCCGCAAGCGCATCCATGGACCACGAAGCCGCGAGAACCGCCGCCGCGCAAAGAATCCTAAGTCTCGGCGCCGAAGGCAGCATGCCGCGGATCGCTAGGCTACCTGGTACGACAGCGCGCATTGCGACCAAAGGTCCTTAAGCGCGCCGACTAGCCGGTCGATGTCGGCATCGCGATGAATCGGCGATGGCGTGATACGCAGCCGTTCGGTTCCCTTCGGCACCGTCGGGTAGTTTATCGGCTGAACGTAGATGCCGTAGTCCTCCAAGAGCACGTCGCTAATGTAGCGGCATTTTACCGGATCCTTAATGAGGACCGGAACAATGTGGCTCGGATTGTCCATGTGCGGAATCCCGTGCGCGCCGAGCTTGTCCCGAACCTTCCTGACCTGCCTCATTTGCCGTCGGCGTTCGAATTCGCTGACTTTCAAATGCTGGACCGATGCCAGCGCGCCTGCGGCTACCGCCGGCGGCAAGGATGTTGTAAAAATGAATCCGCTCGCGAACGAGCGAATGAAATCGCACATGGCGAAAGATCCTGCGATATATCCGCCGATAACGCCGAAAGCCTTGGCAAGCGTGCCCTCAATAATCGTGATCCGATCCGCCACTCCTTCACGCTCGGCAATGCCGCCGCCGCGAGCGCCGTACATTCCCACGGCATGGACTTCGTCCAAATAAGTTATCGCTCCATGGCGTTCGGCGACTTCGCAGATCTCGCCTACCGGCGCGATATCGCCGTCCATGGAATAGACAGACTCGAACGCTATGATTTTTGTCGCGTCGGCCGGGCTTGCGGACATCAGCCTGTCCAGGTCGTCGACATCGTTGTGCTTCCAAATTCGCTTCGCCGCGCCGGAATGGCGAATTCCCTCGATCATTGACGCATGGTTCATGGCATCGGAAAAAATTATTGCATTCGGGAGCTTCGAGCCAAGCGTCGACAACGTCGTCCAATTGGACATGTAGCCCGACGAGAACAGCAGAGCGGAGTCCTTGCCGTGCAATTGGGCGAGTTCCCGTTCAAGAAGGACGTGATAATGCGTCGTGCCGGAAATATTTCTGGTACCTCCCGCGCCGGCGCCGCATTCGTCGATTGCGCGTATCATGGCCTCGAGAACCGCAGGGTGCTGCCCCATGCCGAGGTAGTCGTTCGAACACCAGACGGTCACCTCGCGCTCGCCCCCGTCGAAAAATTGCGTTGCCGCCGGGAACTTTCCGCGGTTCCTCAGAATGTCGGTAAAGTAGCGATAGTTGCCTTCCGACTTCAAAGCATCCAGGCTTTCGTTGAATAGAGCGTCGAATTCATTTCCCATCGGTCTGCCCCAGGCTCCACTACATGCCGGCGATTTCAAATTAGACTCGCCGCCACGCTATGTCACGCATAGTGCGGCTATCGCCGCCTAATGCCGGTAATTGCGCATAACTTAATACCGCCGCTGAAATTTCCAAGGCTGCGCGCGGAAATGCAAGCAATGCTCTTCGAAAGGCAACCCGCGCGACCAGATCCCAATAAGGCAATTTCCAGGCCCCTGCAAATGCCCGCCGCTCGCCAAGCAACGCGACCGCCTTCAGCCGGAAAAGATTTCGTCGCGAGCCATGCATTCGTCGAATTAGGATTTACGCGGTCGCCGCGCCGAATGGCCAAGCCGCCCGCCCCTGGCTCCGTGCAGCTTAAGATCCGTCCATATCCGAGATTCTACCGGTTTTTCAATCTGACCTCCGCCCCCGATAAAATTTTCATTCGCCGTACGATTTCCCTGTCGCGCTCTTTCTTGAACTCCTCGGGGTCGCGGGCATTCCAGTCGTAAAAGCCCCTTCCGGAGCTCATGCCTTCGAATCCCCGCTCGAAAAGCTGCCCAACCGGCGTTTCGGCCGGGTCGGAAACATTGGAAAGATCGGCCCACACCGCCTTCGCCGCGTCCCCGTTTAGCAGTTTCAGTCCGGCGAGGTCGGCATGTTCGAATGCGCCCATTGCCGGCAATCGCGCCGCGTAGCCGAGCTTCAGGATTTTGTCGCATGCCTCGGGCGTCGCAAGGCCCTTGCCTACCAGCGACGCAAACTCTCTCAGCACGGTATGCTGTATTCGCGCCCAAAGAAAGCCCGGAATGTCCGGGCATTCGACCGGAACCTTGCCGATCGACTCGAGCAGCTCCGATGTCGCCGCCGCTGCGGATTCCGATGTCCGGTCGCCCGGCACGACCTCGACGAGGCTTACGATGTGCGCCGGCTGCGCGAAGTGCGCGATGCAGAACAGTTCCGGATTGCCGAGTTCGGCCTGAAGGTCGCCGGCCATAATCGCCGACGTGGTGCTCGACAGCAGCGCGTTCTCGTCCGACGCGAGTTGCGCCCTCCGCAGAAGCCGGCGTTTGGACTCAATTTCTTCCGAAATCGCCTCGATGACGAATCCCGCGCCCTCGACGGCCGATTCCAATCCGCTTTCGAACTTCAATCGCTCGAATACCGCGCCTTCGTCGTCCCGATTCGCCAGATCCTCGGACACTAGAAATCCCCAATCCCGAGAAATCCGCTCCGATGCGTCCCTTAGAGCTTCCGGCCGTCGCCCCCACAGCGATACGGGCACGCCGCCCATGGCGAAAGCCAGGGCGATCTGAGCGCCCATGGTCCCCGCTCCGAGAACGGCGGCTTTGGACAGGCGATTACTAGGCAAGGCGCCACCCCTCCCCGTCTCTGCGCACCACGCCCTTGGATTCGAAATCCATCAAGCTCGCATTGATCGAGACGAGGGCGCGCCATTCTCGGACCTTGCCCTGGTCGTCGCAGCACTTGTCGCGAAGCTCCGCCAGCCCAATGCCCGGATTGCGTTCTACGTGACGCAGGATGGATTCCTCTACCTTGTCTACGCGCCGGCGGCAGTCGTTCAAGAGCTCGAGAGCACCATCCGGGCCCTGCGGATCTTCGTGCGCGAAAATCACTGTCGACACGCTGCGCTCCGCGAGGAAATTCTCGATTTTGTCGAAAGTCTCGCGCATGGCATTCGGGTCTTCGTAAAGATACAGGACCGGATTAATTTTCGGCAGCAATGGATCCGCTATGACCAGGGAAGCCGACTGCCGCTCGTAGAATCCTATTTCAGCCATAGAGTGGCCCGGAAAGTCGAGGACCTCGAGCTCCACGCCTCCCCCAAGATCGACGAGGTCTCCCTCGGCGATCGTTTCGTCGATCGGCCCTTCCTCCGGGCCCATCCAGTCGAGGTATTCGCTCTTCAAGTCGAAGCATTCGCCTTCCGGGAACGCGTGAACGATAGTCTTTGCATTTAGCATATTGTCGGCAACCCGGTCGGCGCGCAAAGCATGCCCCATGACGGCGCATCCGGTTTCCCGCTTAAGCCAGCCGTTGTTGCCGATGTGATCCATGTGCTCGTGCGTAAGGAGCAGGTAATCGAGATCTTTCGGCTCTTTGCCCAACTCGGCGAACGCTCGCTGCAGAGCCGGAAGCCCCGCGTGGATCCCGCTGTCGATCAGCGCTAGCTTGCCGGCGCCCAGAACGAAAAAAACCCGCGTGGCGGTCTTCCCCTCGTGGTCCCCGGGAAGCCCCATGCCTACCGTGGCAAACGGCCCGCACCTATAGCCTATAACGCTTTCGCTCATTCTAGATCTCCTTAGCGTCCCTTGAAATCCGGTTCGCGCTTCTCGATGAATGCCGCAATGCCTTCCTTGGCATCGTCGCTGGCGAACAGCGCGCCAAGAACTCGCTGCTCCAGAGTTAATCCCGAACTCAGCGAAGAATCGAGCCCGTCGTCCACGACGCGCTTGCCTTCGGCCAGAGCGAGCGGCGCCTTCGATGCCAATTCGTTAGCCAGCGCGACCGCCCTCGGCATTAATTCGTCAGGATCCAGGGCTTCGAGCGCAGCTCCGTAGCCGACCGCCTCGTCGGCCGTCATCATGCGGCCGGTCAAGAGAAGCTCCTTTGCGCGCATAGCTCCGACGAGTCTCGCCAGCCTTTGGGTTCCGCCTCCGCCGGGAAGCAGGCCGAGCTTAATTTCCGGCAGGCCGAGCTTCGCCTTTCGGCTCGCCAGAACTATGTCGCAGCAAAGCGCCAGCTCGAAGCCTCCTCCGAGCGCATAGCCGTTTACCGCGCAGATCGTAATTTGAGGCAGTCCCGCGATAATATCGAATGTCCGCCGGGATCGCCTCTGAAAAAGGTCGAATTCCGCCTGCCCTACGCCGTCGTAGCCATTTATATCGGCACCCGCGACAAATGCGCGACCGGTTCCCGTAAGCACGAGCACGCGTCGGGATGCATCCGATTGCAGCCGGGCGGCATAGTCGCCTAGGCATTCCATGATCTCGAAATTCAAAGCGCCGAGCGCATCTTCCCTGTCGATTCGAACGATATCGACCGCTCCGGCGCGCTTTAGGGCCAAATTGGGGTGCAGCCTTTCTTCCATCTCAGAGCGCCTCCGCATCCCTCAATTCCGAGATTTCATCCTCCGAAAGGAATTGATTCAGGATTTCTTCGGTGTGCTGGCCCACGAGGGGCGCAGCGCGAGGCTCGCGCGCCGGCATCTCGCTCATCGCTATCGGACAGGCGATCGCCGTAACCTCGCCGGCCTCCGGATGCTTCATCGTCACCAGCCTGTCCGAGTCGGCGTCGGCAAGCTCGCGCATCGCTTGACGAGACGTTCGGACCGGAGCGGCCCAAATGTCGGCCGCCCTAAATTTCATCATCCACTCGTTCGTAGCGAGCTTTTCGATGCAGGCGTCGATGCGCCGTTTCGCCTCGTCGCGCTGCTCCCATGGGTCAAGCTCGCCCAAACTGTCGTCGCCGATAAGCGCGCCGAGCTTGTCGAGCGGGCACATTGCGATCGCAATCCAGCCGTCGCTGGTCCGGTAGTTGCCGTAGGGAGCGTCGTTCCAGCACGATGCGATGCCCGCCTTCGACCGTCTTAGATTCACGTCTTGATTGGCGACGGCGAAATTTTCCTGCGCCATGACTCCAAGCGTGGCCGAAAACAGATTTGTCTCTATTTTCTGGCCGACGCCGTGCCGGTCCCGCCCGATCAGCGCGACCAGAATGCCGATAGCGAGCGACTGCGACGCAGCGAAATCCGCTATCGGCGTTCCGCACGCCGTAGGCGGGTCGCCGTCGCGCCCGGTATGGAACATAACTCCGCTCATCGCCTGAACGAGCAAGTCCTGCCCCGGCAGCCCCTGCTCGGCCATCTTGCTTCCCGAGCCCCATCCCGAGCCCGAGGCGTAGATGATCCCGGGATTGACTTCCTTGAAATCGGCATAGCCGAGACCGAGGCGATCCATCACGCCGGAGCGGAAATTCTCGACTACGACGTCGCATTTCCTTGAAATCGCGAGCAGCGCCTTCCGGCCGACCTCGTTCTTGAGATCGACGGTCAGCGACCTCTTGTTCCTGTTGAAGGCATGGAAGGCCGCGCTGTCGCTTCCCACGAATTCCCCGACCATGGGCATGCCCCGCATCCAGTCGCCGGTCTCGGGACGCTCGACCTTGATAACGTCCGCTCCCAGGTCGGCAAGCGTCTGCGTGCAGAGCGGCCCCATCATCATCTGCGAGAAGTCAAGTATTCGCACGCCGTCTAGAGCGGATTTTGCAGTGTCTGATTCGGAATTCATGCTACGCCTCAGCCTCCGTCCAATGCCTGCCGTATACACTTTCGAGAGCTAGGATTATACGCTCGGGATCGCTTTTTCGCCTAAGCTCCTCGACAAGCGCCGCGCCCAGCTCCAGCTGCGCCGCGGGCCACCACGAAGCCAGGGGCCGGACAAAGGCAATTTCCTGCGTGGTCCGCGCGGAATTGAAAAAATCGGCCGATTCGGCGCTCGCGCCCGGATCGTCCCACGCCGAGGCCCTGGACGGCTGCCCGAAATTGCGAGCGGCTAGAGCCTGCCCTTCGCAGCCGCAGTACCACAGAGCGAATTCCGCCGCCGCCGCCTGCCGCCGCGAATGCGAAGACACCGCCATGCCCGCTCCGCCCAGCAAGCTGCCGCCGCCTGCCGGAGGAGGCGCGAACCGCCACCCTCCCCTGCCGGCTTCGACCATTCTCGAATATCCGAACGTAAACGGGATGTAGGCGATTTCCGCGCCTGCGGACGCAATCCTGAAAATTTCTTGCGGCGTGGAGTTCCAGCAATATTCCGGCGCCTTCGACGCGAAACGAGCCAGGGCGGCGGCGCATGCGGATGCCTTTCCGGCATCCCGAAAAAACCGGCGTCCGCCATCGGGCGGGATTCCCGCTCCGTGGGCCAGGCTCATCAGAACGGATAAGGCATCCGTATGGTGAAGCGCAGCGGCTACGGTTCCAGGTTTTGACTCCATCAGCGCGAAGACCCCGCCCATGGTCGTCGGCGCCTCGCGGCCCAGCCGCGCGAATTGATCGGGACGAAACGCCGAAAGGTGGCATGCGGCGTCGCATGCGAGCGCGGCGCACTTCTCCCCGATCAGGAAGGATGCCTGCGCATTTCCGATCGCCGCCTCCGCGATCGGCCGGATCGCGGCCGGGTCGGCCAGCTTGTCGAACGACACGATTGCCCGTTCTTCCAACGCCTTGGCGACATGCGGGTAGTCGACGACCATCAAATCGCATTTCGGGGACAATTCTCGCAGCGGCTGGTCGTTAAAGGCCGCAAGCGACCTCGCCGCTATTTCGATCTCGACTCCGGTCCTGGCGAACCAGGCGGAGCTGGCGGCGGCGATCGGCGCGGTGCATCGAGAATCGTCCCAAGCCATGATTTTCAGTGCGTCCGCCATGCGCATGCCCTTGAATCCGGATTGTCGGCGCAGCCATCGCTAGCCTGAACGAACAGTCCCGCAACGCGCTCAAAAGCCCGAAAAAAAATTTGCTCAAACGATTTACCAATTGTAGTATTCCAATGCAATGCCTTCCGGGTATGCGAGAATTGGGACAGTGGATGGCGACGATTACGACGATAGCGCGGGAAGCCGGGGTTTCTCCGGCGGTCGTATCGAGAATAGTCAACTGCGACGCGTCGCTTCGGGTCAGCCGGGCGACCCGCGAGCGCGTCGAAAAAATCATTCGGAAGCTCGACTATTCGCCGCACGCCGCCGCGAGATCGCTTCGATCGGCGAAGTCGGGCATGCTGGCCCTGGTCATGCACAATCTCGACAACCCGGTAAACGCCTCCATCGTCGGAGGCGCGCAGGGCGCCGCCGCCCGGCTCGGGAAATGCATCATTCTTGGCGAGGCCAGCAAACCTGGCGAATGCTCGCATGTCGAAGACCTAATCGGGGGCGGCGGAGTCGACGGCCTGATCCTGCAGGGAGCCGCAACCGAAATGGACCGCGCGCTTTCGCGGGCGGCGAGGAGGAAAATTCCGACCGTCCTTCTGCAATCGGGAAAATCCGAGAATGCCACGCTCGTCGAATTTGAAAACAGGAATGCCGCCTGGCTGGCGACTAGCCATTTAATCGAACTCGGCCATCGCCGGATCGGCATACTCGACGTGGACAAGCAGCTGGAGTTTTCGCGGGAAAGAGTTGCGGGCTGGAAAGACGCCCTTCTGAATTTCGGAATTCAGCCGGAGCCCTCGTGGCATGGAACCGGCGGCTCGCACTTTGCCGACGGGGCGCGGGGGATCGAAAATCTCGTCGGCGGCGCCGAAGGATTGACGGCGGCGGTATCTTCGAATGTAATTTCCGGGATCGGCGCCTTGGCGAGGCTCGCCGACATGGAGATAGCGGTGCCCGGCGACTTTTCGCTGGTCGCCATCCACGATTCGGAGCTAGCGGGCTATGTCAGGCCATCATTGACGACCGTCCGCACGCCCTTGAAGCATATGGGCGAGACCGCGGTCGAGGAAGTATGCTCGCGCTCCGGCGGGCACGCGAGGAGAATCGCGGTTAGGGAGCCAGGCCCGAGCCTTGAAATTCGCATGAGCGCGGGGCCGCCGCGATGAATTATTTGCCTGCGGGCGGAATCTGTAGGAGAAGTGACGCGGCGGCCGCATCGGATGCACCGCCAGGCGCCGTAACGGAGGAGTTGGAATGCGGGGCGTAGCACTCGAAAAAGTTATAAAGAGGTTCGGGCCGACCGTTGTAATACCGGAAATGAGCCTGAGCATCGAAGAAAGCGAATTCGTTGTAATCGTCGGTCCGTCCGGGTGCGGAAAGTCCACCACCCTGCGCATGATCGCGGGCCTCGAAGACGTCTCGAAGGGGAAAATCCGCATTGGCGGCAAGGACGTGACCTGGCTACCCCCTAAGCAGCGCGATATCGCAATGGTATTCCAATCGTACGCGCTTTATCCGCACATGGATGTCGCGGGCAACATGTCGTTCGCCCTGCGCCTTGCGGGCAAGCCGAAGGCGGAAATCGAGGAGCGCGTTCGCCGAGCCGCCGAAATGCTCGAATTGACGGACTACCTGGCCCGCAAGCCGAAAGACCTTTCGGGCGGCCAGCGGCAGAGAGTCGCGATGGGACGATCTATCGTGCGCGACGCCTACTGCTTCCTGTTCGACGAGCCGCTTTCGAATTTGGACGCGAAACTGAGATCCTCCATGAGAACCGAGCTGGCGATTCTCCACAAGAAGCTCGATAGAACCATGATCTACGTAACTCACGATCAAATCGAGGCCATGACCATGGCCGACAGGATCGTCATAATGGACAAGGGAATCATTCAGCAGGTCGGAACCCCTCGAGACGTCTACAATTCGCCTAGGAACACCTTTGTCGCGGGATTCATCGGTTCGCCGTCCATGAATTTTCTCGACGGCGAATTGCGCGGCGAGGACGCCGTCGCAGTCAAGGGAGACGGATTTGAACTGCCGCTGGCTCCGGAGCTTGCCAAGAGAGCGAAAAAAACGCGCGGCAAGAAAGTCGTCGCCGGCCTGAGGCCCGAGCATTTCGCCGTGGAGGCCTCGCGCGCCGGCTCGTCCGAATCCACCTATGCCAAAATTCGGCTAGACGTCAGCGTCGCGGAATATATCGGCTCGAGCCAGTTTCTAGCGGCGAAGATCGGGGATGCCCACGTTACCGCCGCTGTCGAGGCCGGTCCCGCTTCCGAGCCAATGTCCAGCGGCAACTATCTTTTCGACACCAGTCGTGTTTACTTGTTCGACCGCGAATCCGGAAACGCGATTTAGCGGCGGCGAGAAAAGCGGGCCGGAATGGAGTAATCCGGCTCGAACAGTTTCGAACCTAGGAGGACTATGATGAAACTTAAGAATCTTGCTCAAGGCTTCGCGGGAATCGCCGCGTTCGCAGCAGCTTGCGCAGTAGGCGGTTCGGCGCTCGCCAACCCCTACGAAAAGTACGCGGATACGACCATTGTCGTAAGCTGGCCGGCGCTGGCCCACTTCCAGGCCGCAGAAACCCTGGTCGAGGAATTCACCGAGGAAACGGGCATCGAAGTCGAAATCGACGCGCTGCAGTACCTCAAGCTTCGCGATCGCCAGATTCTCGAAATGTCGAAGCCGACCGGCGACTACGACGTCGTATCATGGGTCGTCATGTGGAAGGGCGAGTACGTTTCAAAGGGGCTTCTGACGCCGCTGTCCCAGTTCTTCACCAGCGGCTCGCTTGTCGACCCCGAATTCGACATCGACGACATCGCCGACGCGTACCTCCAGAACGGCGGCGTCGTAGGCGGCAAAAAGGGCTATATGCCAGGCAAGTCCGGCGCTCTTTACGGCCTCCCCTTCGGCGCGGAAACGTCAATCCTCGCGTACAGGAAGGACATACTCGAGGAACAGGGCATCGAACCGCCGACGACCTACGACGAGCTAAGGTCCGTAATGATGCAGCTCGGCGAAGCCGGCATTCCCGCAATGACCTCCAGAGGAAAAACCGGCCACCAGGTAACCGCGGCATGGCTGCTTCATCTCGCGCCGCTCGGCGGAAAAATTTTCGACGACCAGTGGAATCCCACGATCAACTCGCCCGAGGCGGTCGAGGCCGCGCAAGTGCTTCGCGAAATCGCGCAAACCGGACCGACCGGCATCCAGACCTTCGGCTTCGGCGAAGCGGCGGCGGCATTCCTCCAGGGCGATGCCGCGCTGTATCTCGATACGCTGAAAATCGCCGCGATGTCGAGGAATGCCAAGCTTTCGAAAATCGACGGCATGGTGGGATACGGGCTGCATCCCGTCGGTTCGCGCTGCGGCTCGGAAACCGGCGGATTCGCGGTCGGCATCCCGGCGAATTCGAAGAATCAACAGGCCGCCTTTCTTTTCCTTCAATACATCACCTCCAAGGCGGGCGATCAGCGGATGGTCGAGCTGGGCGGCGACCCGGTTCGCATTTCGACATTGATGAACAACGCCGGCAATTTCGACGAATACCCGGTCGTCGCGGAGCAGCTTCCCTGCGCCGACCCGGACTGGCGTCCGCTGATTCCCGAATGGAATGAACTCAATGTCGACGTGCTCGGGCAAGCCTTGACCGAAGTCATCACGACGGACAAGCCGATTCAGCCGATCATGGACGCGGCCAACGAAAAAGCCCGCGAGATCATGGAGCGGGAAGGGTACTACACTTGGGCGAAGTATCGCGGAAATTAACCTAAGCAAGCCGCCCCGGGCCGAAACTCGGCCCGGGTCCGCCTCAAGCATCCCGAGTGACCCAATGCCTCTGAGCGACAGCACCGACGGAGAACAGGACGATTCAGGTCGCCCCGGCTTCAATATCCGGTCGCTGAACCCGTATCTCTTTATCTTTCCAGCAGTTCTCGTAATGGCGGGCGGGCTGGTCTATCCGGTCATCGACGCCTTCTATCTAAGCTTTTTCGACTGGAAGATCGGAATGCCGTTCGATACGGCGCCTTTCGTCGGCCTTTCGCATTTCAAGAGAATGATCATGGATGCGGATGTCTGGGAGTCAATCTGGGTGACCATCCGGTTCGGCTTCTGGACGATTCTGATTGAAATGGTTCTGGGCATTAGCCTGGCGCTGCTGCTGGAAAAGCCGATCCGAGGCGCGTCGGTCTTTAGAACGATTTTCATTCTACCGCTGATGGTGTCCCCGGTCGTCGTCGGGCTGATCTGGCGATACCTGTTCGACGCCCGCATCGGATGGATAAACTACTATATCGGCAAAATCGGCATCGAGCCCCAGGTTTGGCTCGGAGACGCCGAGCTCGCTTTTTTCGCGATCGTCTTCACCGACATTTGGCAATGGACCCCGTTCATCTTCATTATTGTCATTGCGGGCCTCCAGGCTCTTCCGCGGGAAGTCCTCGAAGCCAGCAAGATCGACGGCGCGAACTGGTGGCAGCATATTCTTCTAGTCAAGCTGCCGATGATAAAATCGATCATCCTGATCGCGCTGCTTATGCGGCTGATCGACGTGTTCAGAGCCCTCGAAGTCATGTACATTCTGACGGGAGGCGGCCCCGGCAGGGCTACGGAACTGCTGTCCCTGCACATTTACAATAGGGCTTTCGACACGCAGCAGCTGGGCTACGCCTCGGCGATTTCAGTATTGCTGATTCTGCTGGTTTTCGGGCTTAGCTTTGCAATTCTCGTATTCACCGATCCGTTGAAAGAAAAGTCGGACATCTGACATGGCCGATTATAGCGAACGCCGCTTCGCCAGGATTCTGGGGCACTATCTTGCGCTGATCGCGCTGGCGGTTCTGGCTCTCGCCCCGATTTGGATCATGGTCGCGACGTCGTTCAAGAACGATGTCATTGTCCAATCGAAAGAGCCGCTCTGGTTCTTTTTCGTACCGACGCTCGACAACTACGCCTACATAATGACGAGAGGAAAGTTCGACACGTATTTGTGGAACTCCGTAATCGTAGGAACCGCATCGACATTCCTAACGCTGGCTCTCGGCGGCTTTTGCGCCTACGCGCTGGCTCGCGCCGAATTTCGGGGACGGCGGTTTATCGCCAATTCGACGCTGCTAATTCGCATGGTTCCGCCGGCCGTTCTCGCAGTCCCCGCCTTCGCGCTCGTCGTTGTCTTCAATATCGACAACGATTTGGCCGTATTGATTTTTTTCTATACGGCGCTGAATCTGCCATTTGCGATCTGGCTGCTATTCGGCTTCTACAAGCAGATTCCCGTCGAACTCGAAGAAGCGGCGATAATCGACGGCGCAACTCCTCTGCAGGTTTTTTTCCGGATCATGCTTCCGCTTATGAAGTCGGGATACGCGGTTGCAGGAATTTTCACTTTTAGAATTGCCTGGAACGAGTTCATCCTGGCGCTTCTCCTGACCGGCCGCAATACTAGGACTCTCCCGGTCGGCGCCGCGGGCTTCATTACCGACACCGGAGTCGAATGGGGTCGAATCATGGCGATGGGAACGCTGATCGTCATACCTCCCCTGCTTTTTACGTTTTTCGCCGCCCGCCAGATAATTGCCGGAATGGTGGCCGGCGCCGTCAAGGGCTAGCGAATTCGGTCGGGATTTGCTGAATCCCGAATTATTCAATCCCGGCTGCGCCAAAGTCGCGGCGCCTACTGCAATCGCAACGGAATTTTTCGGAAGCTCGCTTAGCCTTGCGCTGCGCCCGAGCTAGGTCTTGCGATCCAAAGCGTTGCCGGCCTTGCCAATCCCTACTTCCGGCATAGGCGTCGGAACCGGCCTCGCGCCGGTTTTTACGGGAGCGGCTGCGAAAACCGAATGCGGACAGAATTCCGCGCCGCGTTTTTTCCTGCTGCGGCAATCAGCGCGTCATGCAAGCCGGATGTCGAGTTCCGTACTCGGGGCGCCGCGAACCTGGTCGATACGATCGGGAATAATTTCGCCGAGCTTCAGCCGCTCAAAGCGCAGGAATGGTTCCGCCCCGCCTCCCTTTGATCCTATCCAATGCATTTGCTCCGCGATTGCGTCTACCGTTGATTTTCTGTCCCCCCGCTTCAGGTCCCGGCCTTTCAATCGCCGCGTCCAGCCGCTTCCGCGTCATTCGAGCCGGTACGCCGCATAGTCCTGAAAGCAGCGCCGAGATCGATGTCTTCTATGCCGGCCAGCAGAATGCCGCTAAAGCCAAGTCATCCTCGTTCTCGAAATCCGCGCGACCCCTAGGGTGCAGCCCAACTTGGTTGATCGGGCCGAATGTGAGTTTCCGACCTTCCAACCCATAAAGAGGCGCGCTACTATAGGAATACTTTCTCGCATCGCTTTGCAACAAGTTTGAGATACACCCCGATCCCTATTCTCACTTGACAAACGGTGAAGTGAAGCCGTACATCGAATTGCCGCCGCAGAGCAGGAACGGATCAGCTTGCATAGAATAACTTGTTAGGCTCTTGCTAAGGTTTGGGCCTAATTGCGCAACATGCGCATCATCAGGGAGAAAAAAATGAAGACTCGTATTTTTCCGAAGCATTCGGAAGGAAGCACTCTGTTCGCCAAGAACACTCGAACGCTAGCGCTCGGCCTGGCTGTATCGGTTGCCTGGGCCGGTCAAGCCGCCGCCAATAGCGAGGTCAATTGCGCCTATCCGTTCTGGTTCGGATTCGCGCCCGCGCCAGTTGCCGACAAGATGGGCTTTTTCGAAGAAGAAGGCATCGAATTCAGCTACGTCTACGACAACGACAGGGCGAACGTCTATCCTGCGCTGGAAACCGGCGATATCAATTGCACGATGCGTACGATAGGCGAGCATATGTCGAGGCCGCTCACCGCGGATTCGGATACGGTCGTAATCGGTCTGATCGATGTTTCAGTAGGAGCCGACGGAGTTGTCGCAGGTCCGGGAATCGACTCGGTCGAAGATCTCATAGGCAAGAACTTCGCCGGAGAAACCGGGCATCCCGGGATTTTGATGACCGCGCACGCGCTCAGGGCGATGGGACTGTCGATGAACGATGTCAATGTCCGCTTGATCGCGACCGACGACAGCCCCGCGGTATTCGAGGACGAGGACATCGCCGCCGTCGCGTCGTGGGAGCCGATGCTTAGCGAAATCGCCGCGAACACCTCGAGGGAAGGATCCAAAATCCTGCTGACGTCGCGCGAATTCGAAGGTCTGATTACGGATGTCGTCATCGTAAACAAAACCGACTACATCGCAAACCGGGAGAAATATGCGGCGTTCATGCGAGGAATTTACCGAGCCGTGGACCTCTTCAACGAAGATCCTGAAAAGTTCCTCGAACTCGCCGCCCCGGAATACGATGTCACGCCCGATCAAATGAAGGCGGATCTGGCGGGGGTCTACTATACGAGCTACGAGGACGCAGAAGAGTATTTCGGCACGTCCGGCGCAGAACCCAAGCTCAAGCAGATCACCGAAGATCTGGTCGCCATCAATGTCGATCTTGACTATATGGACGCGCCCATCCCCTATGAAGCGATGGTCGATCCTTCGCTCACGGAAGGATTGTTCGACGGCGCAATGCGCTAGCGCATACCTGGAATTCGCGGCGAATCCGCCGAAATCCCAGTCCCGATGCCTGGTCGCCTGGACTGCAAGGGCGTGCGGATTGCCGGATTGCGATCACCGCGAATTCCAGTTCGAGTCCGGCGCGCTGATTCCAGCGATTGAAGGAAACGTAAATTGGTCGACGCGACGGGCGGTGCAGCAGCTAGGCGGAGGCAGCTTCTGGCATCGCTTGTCGCTTTCCGCGGCAAATCGAACGCCCGGGCCAACTTCGCGCTTGGAATCGCGGCTTTCGCGCTGTTCATTGCCGTCTGGTATTCGATCGTCTTAACCGGCACTGTTCCGGAGAGGTTTCTTCCTTTGCCCGGAACGGTCGTGCAGACCATGCTTCGGCTCCTGACCGAGGCGCACTTTCTGAACGACATTTGGGTTTCCGTCGCGCGAGTATGGGGAGCGTTCCTGCTATCGGCCCTGTTCGCCGTTCCGATCGGCATCTGGATGAGCAATTACCGTCTTGTCGCGGCATTGCTCGAGCCGATCGTGGACTTTATCCGGTATCTTCCGGTTCCGGCTCTCGTTCCCCTGTTGATAATTTGGTTCGGAATCGGCGAAGCGTCCAAAATCGCCGTACTCTGGATGGGAACGTTCTTTCAGCTCGTCCTGCTGGTAACGGACGACGCGAAGAGAATTCCTCGCGAGTTCGTCGAGTCCGGCTTTACGCTCGGCGCAAAGCCAAATCAGATTACGCGGGACATACTTCTCCCGGCGATGCTTCCGAGTTTGGTCGACAACTTGCGAATTACGCTCGGCTGGTGCTGGACCTGGATAATCGTCGCCGAAATCGTAGCCGCCAAGAGTGGTATCGGACACTACATCTGGTCGATGCGCCGCTTCCTCAAAACCCCGGAAGTGATGTCCGGGATTCTTGTAATCGGAATTATCGGGCTGCTGACCGACCAGGCGATCCGTGCATGGCACCGCCGCCATTTCCGGTATCTATGAGCGCGGCGATGGCAAGCAAATTGCCTTTTCTAAGAGTTCGGGAGGTTGAAAAGGAATTCGGCGGCGAGCGGCGGGACGAACCGCCGATCAAAGTCGTCGACAAGGTATCAATGGACATCGCCGAAGGCGAATTTATCGTCTACCTCGGACCTTCCGGCTGCGGCAAGACCACGCTCCTGCGAATTGTTGGCGGCTTGGAAAGCGCGTCGTCCGGCGAGGTTGTTCTTTCGGGAGAAAAAGTTAGGGGGCCGGACCGAAGGAAAGGCATGGTTTTCCAAGCGTACGCGTCTTTTCCATGGCTTTCCGTCTTGGAAAACATCAAATTCGGAACCCGCTACAGAACGGATATCGGCAAGAAGGAAAAGCTCGAAATTTCCAAATACTATCTGGATCTAGTAGGGCTCGGATCGTACGCGGATTTCTACGTGAACCGGATTTCGGGAGGCATGCGGCAGCGCGTCGCCATCGCGAGGACATTGGCATCCGCTCCGGACATTCTCCTCATGGACGAGCCCTTCGGCGCATTGGACGCCCAGACCAGGGAATTTCTGCAAGAGCAGCTGCTAGAGATTTGCCGGGTCGAAAAGAAGGCCGCCATATTCGTAACCCACGATGTCGAAGAAGCGGTTTTTCTTGCAGACCGGGCTTTCATGTTCTCGTCTCGTCCGGCCACGATAATAGAAGAAATCGATATCGCCTCGGAACTAGGACCCGAGAGAGACTCCCGGACAAAGGAAAGCGAGTCTTTCTTTCACCTGCGCAACCATGTTCGCGACCTGATGCGCAGGCAAGCTCGCGAATTGCAGGACAGCTCCAGCCAATGAGGCGGCGGCGAAACCTGAATTTCGACTTTTCCGGCCGCAGCGTCCTCGTTACCGGGGCAAGCAGCGGCATAGGCCTCGGAGTCGCCGAAGGCTTCGTCAAGGCCGGCGCGCTTGTTACGCTGCTCGCGATCGATAAGGACGTCGAGGCCGTCGCCGCGGATTTAAGCGAGCGGCACGGCGCCGCGGTCAGGCATCTGGTTTGCGATATCGCGCGCTCGGACAGCGTCGAAACTGCGCTGGAGTCCGTTTCGGATCTGGACGTGCTTATTAACAACGCCGGACTGGAACTTCTCACGCCAATTCAAGACGACTCTCCGGAAACCGTCGCCGCATTCGAGCGAATCGTTTCGATCAACGTGATTGGAACCTACCACGTAACTCGCGCAGCTCTCGGGAAAATGAGGCGCGGCGGCAGAATCGTGGTTACGGCTTCGATGTGGGGAAAGACCGGGGTCGCCGGTTTCGGCGCATACTGCTCAAGCAAGCACGCGAATATCGGATTTGTGCGAAGCTTGGCAAAGGAATTGGGACCTCTCGGAATTAGCGTCAATGCCGTCTGCCCGGGGTGGGTCCGCACCGGGGCGTCCATGAAATCCCTGGCCGCCATGGCCGAAAAATCAGATCGCGACGAAAGCGAACTCCTTCGCGAGATAACGTCCGCCCAAGCTCTCGGCGGCCTGATGGAACCGGCGGACATGGCGGACATTTACATGTTTCTCGCATCGGACGCGGCCGACAACATTACCGGGCAAGCGATTACCATTGATCGCGGCGAATTGCTGAGATGAAGCTGCAATTGGAAGACCGCGTCGCGCTCGTAACCGGCGCGGCGAGCGGTATCGGCAGGGCTGCGGCGCTCGAACTCTCGCGCAGGGGGGCGTCAGTCGCTCTGCTCGATGTCGGCGATGCTGCGCCTGCGGCGGATTCGATAGCCGAACTGGGCGGGGACGCGATATTTCTGCGGGCCGACGTTAGAAGCGAGAGGCAAGTCGACACCGCGTTTTCCGAGCTCGATCAATGGACCGATCGATTGGACATCGTCGTCAACAATGCGGGCATACTCGTCGAAGGCAAGCTAACTCAAATGGCGGCGGCGGATTTCGACAATGTACTCGCTGTAAACTTGCGCGGGGCGTTTCTCGTCGGTCGCGAGGCGGCGCGAAGAATGCAAAGGCGAATGCCGGGCGGAGAGGACGGCCGATTCCGGATCATAAACGTAGCTTCCGAACTGGCGCATGTCGGCCGTCCGGACTATACGGCCTACTGCGCCTCGAAAGGCGGCGTCATTTCGATGACTCGCGTCTGGGCCAGAGAGCTTGCGCCCGGAATCCTGGTCAACGCGGTCGCGCCGGGTCCCGTCGCCACCGCGATGCTCGACATTGAAAGCATGTCGCCGGAGTGGCGGGAAAAAGAGACCGACATCCCGCTCCAGCGCCTAGGAATGCCGGAGGAAATCGCCAATACGATCGCATTTCTGGCCGGTCCCGAATCGCGCTTCTATACGGGCCAGATTCTAGGCCCTAACGGCGGCGCGGCAATGTACTGACAAAGCAGCAAGGGAAGGATAGTCGAATTGATAGTCAACCCGCCTCCTTGGCCCAATGGAGCCCGCTGCGCCGCGGCGATAACTTTCGACATGGATGCCGACAGCCTTATCCACGTCGAGCATGAATCCGACGGCATCAATCGAGTTTCCGGCCTGTCGATGCTTCGATACGGACCCGAGATCGCTGTTCCCAGGATATTGGACACGTATCGCCGATTCGAAATCAAGCAGACGTTTTTCATTCCGGCATGGTGCATCGAGAACTATCCGAAAGCGGTCGACGCCATTCTGGAGGGCGGGCACGAAATCGGACACCACGGCTACATTCACGAGAACCCTCGGGCCGCCGGGCGCGAAGAGGAGGAATACTGGCTTCGTCGCGGCATCGAAGTGATCGAAAGCGCCACGGGCAGGAAGCCGCGCGGATGGCGGGCTCCGCTCTACAACTTCTCTCGCCATTCGGCAGACCTGCTGATCAGGGCGGGATTCGAATACGACGCGTCATTGATGGGCGACGACGTGCCGTACATCCTGAAAACGGCGGAAGGCGAACTCGTCGAGCTTCCGTCCCACTGGGGAATGGACGACTGGCCGCAGTACGTCCATACCATGGATTTGAACTACTTGATGCCGATAAATTCACCTTCGCGCGCCATGGATGTGTTTCGCGAAGAATTCGACGCGATGTGGGAGCATCGCGGCCTTTGGATCGCGGTCTGGCATCCCTTTGCCACGGGACGGCTGGCTCGATGGCGGCAGGTCGAGAAGCTTATCCAGTACATGCGGGAAAAGGGCGATGTCTGGTTTGCCACTCTAGAGGAAATCGCCGCGCATATACGGTTCTGCCGAGCCAACGGAGACTACGCGCCGCGCGTCGACAGCCTCCCCTACTACACCGAGCCCGAGGCGCCGGTAAAAATCATTGGCAACTAAATTCCAGCGGCGCGGAAGAAATTCCCAGTAGAACGTTTGCTCCGGCAAAGAAATCGAAGCGGATTCGTAGCCCGCCGATACACTGCCCATCCCGCTGCGGCCAATCGGCCGAATCGAGTGGTCGCAAATGGCATGCTCAAGGTCAGAGTTCCTTTCAGGGATTTCAGCGTAGGAGTTGAACCTTTCTTAAAGCCCGCGGCCTTAGCTCCGTCGCGGCTTGCGATCCGAGTTGCGAATTCGAAGCTGCAGGGCAATCTCCAGCGGAGCGATCCTGTTGCCCGCATGGCGCGATCGGCTCAAGGCCGGGTCGAGGCGACATGCCAAAAGCACCTGAACCTATGGCGCCCGCGACTGTCTTCCGCGGCCAAAGACGCCACCATGAAATTTTGCGAACGGACACTGGCGATCAATTAGCTCAACCGTTGTAGTCGCTCGCATTCACGTAATCGCCGACACAAAGTTCGCCACGGTATCGAGCCGCCCGACCACGGTCGTTAATTCCCGATGAAAAATCTTTGTTTCATTGTTTCGTAAGACGATTCAGATGCGACTAGTGCGCAAATCCGTCTCGAAAGAGCGTAACGAATCGCTAGAATTCCGCGCTGAAGGAAACATCGGCAAAATTAGCGGAAAATTCGGCGCCAGTACTTTTATGCCATTCAATATTTGATAAGTGGCGGCATATTCAGATATTCCGCCGCTTCTCCGACTGGGATATCGACGCGCCCTTCTAAAATGGCTACCCGAGCTTCGGCTTCAGGATGGTCGAAACACGGCAATACCGATGCCAGCGCATTCGTTGCGGCATTCGCCGCGCCCTTGATGCTTTACGCGATTACGATGCCCAGAACGGTCTATCGGGAGGACGACGGGCTGTTTCCGGCCGCCGCCAAGCATCCGGGCGTCGCGCACCCGCCCGGCTATCCGCTCCATTCGCTGCTCGGCCACGTTTTCATGCAGCTGCCATTTTCGACGCCTGCGGCGGCCGGACACGTCTACAGGGCGTTCTTCGGCGGCCCTGGCAAGCAGCATGGTCGATGATGCATGCAGCCGCCGGTTCGGCGCCTCGATCGCAGCCTCCGAACGCACGAGGACCGGTATAAAGGTCCATGAAGCGAGCCAGAAATTTTTCCTCTACTTAATCGGCCCTAAATCGGAGAATCGATGGGAAATGACTCGGCGAGGCGAGCTCTTGCAGCAATACGGGCGATATCTGGCGATCGCCAGCCACCACTATAGATACACGGAGATGCTATCGCAGCTTAGCCGTATCTACGGGCCATGCGAATCCCGCTACCAATGCATTCCGGGAACCGCCGGCAAACTCTTGAAACTCAATGACGCTAGATACCATGGGTTTATCATCGCGATCTTGGACATGGCCGAGGACATGATCGACCAGGCTCCGACCAAGTTCATGAGATCCCGGCTTCGCCTTTTGCGCGGTGAATTACTCGCTGCGACCGGCCAGCCGGATAGTTCTCGAATATCCTGCCAGCGAGCATTTGAAATCTATCCGCATCCAGAATTTCGTAAGCTGATCGGCGAAAGCTTGGCAGCCAATTGCTCCGGAGGCTCCGTGTCGGCTAGCGGCGCCATGCCGCATCCGCAAAACAGGTGACGACAGTGCAAGAGAGCGACATTAAGGCGGCAAAGCGCAAATTTAAGGCCATTGCCGCCTATCGGCGTTTCCGACCGCGCCGCTACCGACCGCGCGCGACAGCTTCAGCCAAAAGGCAGAGAATTTCGTACATGAATGTGGCTCCTGTCAAGGCGGTAACGCCTGTCGGGTCGAAAGGCGGCGACACCTCCACGACATCGGCTCCTACAAGATTCAGCCCGTTCAGCCCGCGTATGAGCTTCAGAGCATCCAAAGTACTGATCCCACCGATTTCAGGCGTTCCGGTTCCGGGGGCAAATGCCGGATCCAAACCATCAATGTCGAACGAAATATATGTTGGGCCATCACCAACTATTCGTCTGGCTTCGCCAATGATTTTGTCGACGCCCGCTTCGCAGAGCTCGTCCATAAAAACGACTCTCATGCCCGAATCAATCGAATAATCCCATCCCTCGGTCGTGTTTTGAGCGCCTCGGATGCCAATTTGAATGGTCTTCTCCGGATCTAGGAGACCGTCTTCCACAGAACGTCTAAAAGGTGCTCCATGTGAGAACTTCGACCCCTGGAAACTGTCCCAAGTGTCCGTGTGGGCATCGATCTGAATCATGCCTATTGGGCCATCGACAGCCAATGCCTTGAAAATCGGATATGTAATCGAATGATCTCCGCCGGCGGTCAATGGCACGGCTCCGCAGCGAACGATTTCCGAATAGAATGATTCAATCTCTGTGATTACGGTTCCGACATTGAAGACTTCTGAGAATCTGACATCTCCGAGGTCTGCAACAGTGCAGATTTCGTATGGATTTCTCCGGGTTGAGTGGTGAATGGAACGCATCATGCTCGACATGTTCCGGATTTCTCGAGGGCCGTGCCTGGCTCCTGGCCTATTCGTAACGGAACCGTCGTAGGGAACCCCGATTACGGCGATATCGATGCCTTTGGCCGATTGAGCAAGTGGAGCGCGAAAAAATGTTGCGAGTTCGCTGTATCTAGGCGCCGCCATCGGATCAAACGGCGTTGGCGAATTGTCGTTCGACATAATCTATCCTCATTTCGGCCGAAAATTGTTGAGTGCGTTCAAAACGGACTTATCACGGTATCTTTAAAATTGGCATCCTATAATCCGGTGATTCTAGTTGCCCAGTCATGATCCTAGAGCTTTCTGGAGCGGCGAAACGGATGCTCGAATGGAAAGCATGAGTCCTGGGAATTGCCCGATTTATGCCAAGTCCTAGCCCGAATTTCCAAGGCTAAAACTCGTGTGACATTCTGACCGCGGTTTTCGCTGAAGCAAAACCGAAGGGTCCAGTTTCCGAGCCAAGGGATTAGGTGGCTCCGTCGCCGAGCCGTTGGAGTGGATGCTGCCATCGACGCTGCCCGCCGGGACCGCGAGGCGGAAGCCCGCGACATCCTTCGCATGTATCGCCTGAGATAGCGCATCGAGTACTGGCACTGGATCCTGAAGTCGGACCGCAAGGCGGGACCGCCCGAAACCCTGTCCGGCGCGATGACGCTCGTGGCCATGCTCGGAGGCTACCTCAACCGAAAGGGCGATGGACCGCCGGGCCGCTTGATTCAGTAGGAAGGCCAGATCCGCCTCGCGCAGAGGGCTCAGATGGTCGAGGAAATGATGGCTCCGGCCGGGGAAAACAGCGTTTTGAAGCTGCTTATTTCAGGAGATATATGACTAATGGGCAAGCCGCACGGGGTCGATTCTCCCGCGCCCGTGCTCGATCATCGAGAGGAAACTGTTCGCGAGGCCCATCTCGGCGGCCGATTTCGTCGCGCAAGCCGTCGTTTTGATCCATGGCCCTTCATTGAGGAGTCCGATAGGTAAGGAAGAAAAGTTTCGCGAATCCGGCATGTTACGCCATTGAAACAGCAGGCAGTTTTAGAAATTGTGAAGTTGTGAGAAGATGCCATGGATCAAATGGAAGTTGCGGCAGCGAGTCTCCCGAGCGAGATCGCGGAGCCGGATCTCCGGGAGGCGGCGGCTCGCACGCTTGACGCGATGCCCGGCGCGGAGGCCGTGTTGCTCTTCGGGTCGCGGGCTCGTGGCGGCGCCCGACCGGATAGCGACTGGGACGTCGCCGTCGTTACGCGGGGCGAAGACGTCCGCCTAGTACAATGCGGGCGGACGCCGATCGAGGAGCTGCATCCGAGCGTCAAAGCCATCTTCCTTAGCGCGGACCTGCTCAGAGACAAGCGGAACAGCTCCGGGCACATCGCCCGCGAGGTTCTGCGGGACGGGCGCTTGCTCGCCGGGCGCATGCCCCGCGTCGGAAGGATCAGGAAAAACGCCCCCATGGAGAAGATTGAGTTCATCAACAAGTCGGACATCGTCGAGGGAGCCATCTACAGGGCCGGCCGATCCTTCGTCGACATCCTGTCAGCACCGCCAATCCTGGCCATGGGGGCCGATGCCCCAGGCTTCGTGCAGTGCACAGCCGACGCCGCCAAGCACCTCGCCAAGCTGATGATGTTCCGTCGCGACGTGATGCCGCCCCACTGGCACGATTTGAACAAGCTAGCGGGCTGGCTTGAGAGCGCCGGGCAGGACGGGTGCTGGAACAAGGCGGCGGCCGCGATACGCGCAATGAACGGCGATACGCGCAGGCACCACATGGCCGAATACACCGGCGTTACGGCCGACGATGTCTCCCATGCCATCGCGCGACTGCAGCGCGTCGGCCAGGCCTATGTCGACGAGTGCGCCGAGGCCGGAATGGATCCCCGGCTCCGGGCTGCCGTCATTGAACAACTCGCCACTCTCCGGGAGCGGAGCTACAAAGTCGCCCGCGCGCTAGACGCCGCGAAGCCGGCCACGCTGGAAAGCGAGGCGGTCCTGGCCAAGCGGCTCGCCGCTAAATACGGAAATGAGAGCCTCGCACGCGAGAAAGCCGCCGAGGCATGGAAGGCGGGAATGGCCATGCGGGCATCCCTCCCCGGTCTGCGAGACCTATTCGAGCGGCTTGCACGAACTGAAATTCCGCAGCGGCCCGCGCCGCGCGCGAAGCACTCCTCCTCCTCAGATTCGTCGCCATGAACCCGCCGATGCGCGGCGGGCGTATGCGGCGCGGAATCCTGGCGTTCGCCCGGCTTTGTCGATGCCGGTAGGATCCGCTCCGCCTCCAGAACCAACCGCACCGAAGCAACGGTTCTGCACGTGGCGACGAAGTGCGGCGGCGTGATGCCGCGCCCGGTTCGCGCAGCAATGTCGGCGACCGCATCCAGCAGCGCTGGGATTGCGCCAAGCTGAGAGCGTGCAAGCTGTTTTATGCAGCGTTGTTCAAGTTAACTGATAGGCGGCGGCTTCGGAGGCGTAGGATTTTACGCTCCTGATTTCAAGCCTGCATGATGCCTGCCTCATGCCTCGCGTCGGTATGCGCTTCGCTTGCCGCCGTCTTGGACAACTAAGCCCGCCAATAGCAGGATTTGCGTTGTTCGCTTTCCTTGCTGGCGGTCGACTTCGCGGCGCAAGCCATCGTTTTGATCCATGGCCCTTCATTGCGGAGGCCGATAAGGAAGGGAAGAAAGGTTTCGCGAATGCGACATGGTACGCCTTTGAAACAGCGGGCAATTTTAGATATAGTGAAATTGGAAGAAGACGCAATGGATCAAATGGAGGCTGCAGCAGCGAGTCTCCTGGGCGAAATCGCGGAGCCGGATCTCCGGGAAGCCGCTGCGCGTACCCTCGACATCATGCCTGAGGCGGAGGCCGTCCTGCTCTTCGGGTCGCGGGCTCGCAGCGCCGCCCGGCCGGGCAGCGACTGGGATGTCGCCGTCGTTACGCGAGGCCAAAACATCGGCCTCGGGCAATGTGGGCGAACGCCGATCGAGTCGCTGCACCCTAGCGTCAACGCCATCTTCCTCGGCGCGGACTTGCTGCGCGACAAACGGAACAGCCCAGGACACATCGCCCGCGAGGTTCTGCGGGACGGGCGGCTGCTCGCGGGGCGCATGCCCCGCGTCGGAAGAATAAAGAGAAATCCCTCCATGGAGATCGATGAATTCATCCGCAAGTCAACCGCCGCCAGAGGAAACATCTACAGGGCGGGCCAAGCCTTCGTAGACGCCCTGTCCGCAGCGCCGATTCCGGCCATGGAGGAAGACGTTCAAAGTTTCGTTTGTCGTTCCGCCGACGCCGCCGAGCACCTCGCCAAGCTGATGATGTTCCGGCGCGGCGTGACGCCGCCCCACTGGCACGACTTGAACAAGCTGGCGGGTTGCCTCGAGAGTGCCGACCCGGACGGTCGCTGGAAGAAGGCAGCGGCCGCGGTCCGCGCAATGAACGGCGATACGCGCAGGCACCGCATGGCAGAAAACACCGGCGTTACGGCCGACGACGTCTCCCATGCCATCGCGCGACTGCAGCGCGTCGGCCAGGCCTATGTCGACGAGTGCGCCGAGGCCGGGATGGATCCCCGGCTCCGAGCTGCCGTCATTGACCAACTCGCCACTCTCCGGGAGCGGAGCGGCAAAATCGCCCGCGCGCTAGACGTCGCGAAGCCGGCCCCGCTGGAAAGCGAGGCGGTCATGGCCAAGCGGCTCGCCGCTCAATACGGAAATGAGAGCCTCGCACGCGAGAAGGCCGCCGAGGCATGGAAGGCGGGAACGGCTATGCGGGAGTACCTTCCCGACATTCGCGGCATCTTCGACCGGCTATCCCTGGCCGAGCCACCTCGGCGGCCGGCACCGCGCGCCAAGCCTTCTTCTTCCTCCGATTTCTCGCCGTGAACCCGCCGCTGCGCGGCGGAAACTCCGTTGGGACAGCAAAAAATGTGCGATATAGCGATTGGTGAGGAAAGCCGGATAGGGCGAATTATGCATTTCGAAACCGGAACGATCAGCACCCTTCGGATCGCGGAGCCGGACCTCCGGGAGGCCGCTGCGCGTACCCATGACGCTGTGCCCGGCGCGAAGGACGTGCTGCTCTTCTGGTCGCGGGCTCGCGACGGTAGGGCGCGGACTTGGCATGGGCGATCGCTGGGATTCCGGTACGCCGCCGGTCCCTAATAAAATCTCGAAAACGGCACGCCCAAATTATCAGCCTTTCCAGAACCACGACGAGACAATCGCGAAAACCGCCATCAATTCAAGCCGTCCGATCAACATGGCGGCGGCGAGAAGCCACTTGGCGAAATCGCTTAAGCTGGAGAAGTTGCCCGTCGGCCCAATCGGGTCGCCAAGGCCCGGTCCAATATTCGCTAGCGCGGCCGCCGCTCCCGATATTGAAGCCATCGCATCCAATCCCGTAAACGCAAGCAGCATCGCGACCACCCCTAGCGTCGCGAGGAACATGACGAAGAATGCCATGACCGATGAAATGACATCCTCGGGAATCTTATGGCCTTCGTACCGAGGCGTGAATATTCCATGCGGGGAGTGAATGCTGTTTACCTGGGCCTTGATCGATGCGAATAGCAGCTGGAATCGGAAAATCTTGATCGAGCAGCTTGTGGACCCCGCGCAGCCGCCAACAAGGCCGATCAGGAAGAATACTGTAACCGGAAAGCTTCCCCAGCTAGCGTAATTGTCGCTTACGTAGCCGGTACCGGTCAGGATCGATATTCCGTTGAACAACGAGCGCCTAAACGCCTCTTCGCCATTCTCGTTGTTCACGCCGAACTGCCACATCCCGAGCGTTCCAACGATTACTGCGCAGAAAATCAAGAACGACCTGATTTGACTGTCGACCAGTATCGGGCGAGCCGATCCATTCAATAGCTGCACGTAGCGAATGAACGGCAAAGCCGACAGCACCATGAATCCGGCGCCTGCGTATTCAGCTCCCGCGCCCAAACTCGAAAAGGAATCGTCATGGTTCGCGAAGCCGCCGGTCGCAATTGTCGTCATGGCGTGAACCGCGGAGTCGAGCCAGCTTAAGCCGACAATCGAATACGCCAGAAAGCAGGCGAATGTCAGCATTAGGTAAATCAAGGAAATCGAACGCGTGATTTCCGCCACTCTAGGCAAGATCGTGCCGAGCGAATCATAGCTGTCCGACCGGAATAGCTGCATGCCTCCGACCCGAAGAAGCGGCAAGAATGCCATCGCCACGATTATTATGCCAATTCCCCCGATCCATTGAAGCATGCCGCGCCATAGCAGCAAGCCCGCGGGCAAGTCGTCTATTCCTGAAATCACGGTGGAGCCGGTCGTGGTCAAGCCGGACATGGCTTCGAAGAAGGCATCGACAAACCTGGCGCCGGTCGCGCCGAACAAAAAGGGAAGCGCGCCAAAAACGGGCAGGATGCTGAAAACGCCGGTCGTGAGCACAAAGGTCTGCTTGATCGTGAGGCCGTCGCCAACCCCGTTCATGCAAGAAAGCACCAGAGCCGAGCCAACGACGATAGTAAGTATCCCGGAAGCGGCGAATGCAGTCCAGTGGCCGTTTGCCAACAATAGATCGACGACTAGGGGAATAAGCATCGAGAGGCCAAGCCCCACTAGAAGCAAGCCGATGAGAAAGCCAACCGGCCTAAAATCGAACAATTTTTGGTTCCTCTTGCTTTTCGTTGCCAAAATCAGCAAAAGGCGGAATGGGAATTTTGCGATGTAAGCGCCGAGCTAAGCAGTATCGAGCGCATTGTGCAAGTCTCTAGTAAGATCTTGAACGTCCTCCAGCCCGACCGAAATCCGTACAATGCCGTCCGAAATCCCCAGCTCCTGCCGCAGTTCGGCGGAAAGTCTTTGATGGGTAGTCGTGCTTGGGTGCGTGCAGAGGCTTTTCGCATCGCCGAGATTGTTTGAAATACCAACAATGCGAAGCGCATTCAAAAAACGGAATGCGGCTTCCTTCCCTTCCCTAAACTCAATTGTGAAGACCGTACCTCCCCGAGTTAATTGCGTCCGAGCCAAATTATACTGCGAATGACCGGGTAGGAAGGGGTGGATGACGCGCGTTAATTTCGGATGGCCTTGGATGGCCGCAGCTAGTTCGAGCGCCGTTTCCGCCTGGGCCTCGCATCGAAGCTCCAAAGTCTCTAGGCCCTTTAGCATTACCCATGCGTTGAAGGGGCTGATCGCGCCGCCCGTGTGCTTTAGGAACGGCTCAAGCGTCTTGCGAATGAATTCGGCCGTGCCGAGAACAACCCCGCCAAGGCATCGACCCTGCCCGTCGATATGCTTCGTCGCCGAATAGACGACGACATGCGCTCCCAGGTCCAGGCATCTTTGGAAAACCGGAGTCGCGAGTACATTGTCCACGATGACCAGCGCCCCGGACTCTCGCGCCAATTCGCACACCGCGCCAATGTCGATCACCTCAAGCATGGGATTGGAAATCGATTCAAGGAAAACCGCCTTGGTGTCACCTCTGATCGCCTCGCGCCACTGCGAAATCTCGGTTCCGTCGACGAAGGTAACTTCGATTCCGTATCGAGGAAGAATATTTTCCAGAATGAACAAGCACGACCCGAACAATGCCTTCGACGACACTACATGGTCTCCGGAGCGAAGCACCGATGCCAGCGACGCGTAGACCGCCGCCATTCCGGAGGCCGTTGCGAATGCGTCTTCCGCGCCTTCGAGCGAAGCCATGCGCTCCTCGAACATTCTGACGGTCGGATTGCCGTAGCGCGCGTAAATGAACTCGTCGGGGCCGGATTCGATGAATCGAGCTTCCGCCTGCTCCGCGGATTCGTAGACAAACCCCTGCGTTAGGAATATCGCTTCCGCGTTTTCGCCGAACTGGCTTCTCTTGATTCCGGCATGAACGCTTCGGGTCCTGATGCGATTCTGCATTTCTAACGAGTCCTATTGCCGGATGCGCCAACCCGATGCGATTCAAACATCTCGACCAAGCGAAAAATTGCCGTCATTGCCCGGAATGGCGAGTTGCGGATTGCTTGCGGCCATACTGCTACTGCCAAAGCGCCGTCCTCCGCAACCTATCAGGCGGATAAACCTAAAAATTTCTCGCAACGGCGCAAGCCGCAACCAAGGACAAGGAGCGAATTTACCTTCTTGCCCCACGCCCCGCAAAACTGGAAAAAATGGATGCCGTTGGCCAATCTGAAGGTGTCCGGAAGTGGAAGCGATGCGCATCCTCCGGGATGCTCTGCGAGGCGAATGGGACAATACGCCGCTACTGACGCTGAAAGCCGACCCAGAAGAGGCTACTCGGCGTCAATCCGCTAGCTCTGTGGTTCCGCAGCCTTGCAAATTCGGCAAGCCAAGCGCCGATGCAGTTCCGTCGCGAATCGCCGGGGCTTTTGCGAAAGCTAATTCCGTTCCTCCGCCGCATGCTTGAGACCGGAGGCCGGCGCGGGAATATCGACCAGTCCCTTGGCGTGCGCCAAAGCGCTGCGTACGAATGCGATTTGAGCTGTTTCTTCCAGCAGTTCAACGACATACTGGGCATCGACAAGTGTCTTGCCCAGGCCGATCGTGCCGTGGCTCGCAAGGGTTGCCGCCCTAACCGAACGATCCTCTATCGCCGGAACTATATCCTCGCTTCGCTGCGGACCGCCGTTGGGTCCTAGCGGAACGAGCGGAACTCGTCCGACTTTCTCAATCGACTGAACCGTAATGCACGGAATCTCCAGACCGGCGGAAGCCCATCCCGTCGCCCAAGGAGAATGCACATGGACAATTGCGCCGACATCCGGTCTCGCCCTGTATATTCCGGCATGAAAGTCCAAGTCCTTCGAGGGCTTGCCGCTTCCGGCCAGAATTTCGCCGTTCAAGTCCGCTATCATGAGGTTGTCGACAGTGCATTCGTTGAAACCGATTCCGCTCGGCTTGATTGCAATCGCGTCACGGCAAGCCAGGCGAACCGAAAGATTGCCGCCGGCATTCGTTTGAAGCCGCAAATCGAAACTACGCTTCGCCGTGCCTATCAGAGCCAATTTCCTGGCAAGGACATCGTTCTCGTCCAGTTTGGGCAACATTGAATTCCTTTCCAATTACTTTTCCGCTTCTTTCGGCATCATTCGCAGCAACGCGTCCGCCGCGACGAAAGCAGTTTCGCGGTCGTTTATATGGCTGTCCAGTTCAATGACAGCCGCGGCGCTATTCAGAGACGAGCGAAGCTCTTCGGCAAAAGCATTGCGCCCGGACCGATTTTCGATCGCGCCGCCATCGCGATCTTCCGTCGAGAAGCCGCCCATGGGCAATACGATCGCGCATTCGCCTTCGGAACCGTTTAGGGAGCAGGCGATTATCCTTGCCGCATCGGCCATTTCGTCATCCTTCAATGCGACGTGCGTAAAGGCCGGGCTGTGCCGGTAGTGCGGACGACCGAGGTCGTCGCCTCCCAAAGCTTCGATTGCGCCTTTCGTAAAGAAATTGATTCCTCCCGGCAGCAATACGCGAGGCGACCCCGCATGTCCCGCGAGCCTGTCGGAAAGTAGGCTGCTTCCGGTCTCGTAGAGCAGCCTAGTAACCTCGTGGGTCGCGCAATCCATCATCCCGGAAAAAAGGCCGCGCCGCGCCCATTTGGAAAATGCTGCCCCGCCGTATCCGTTGGCATGAAAGGTGGCGGTTTCGTGCCCAGCGCTTTCGAGCCTTTCCACTACGGAATCCACGATCGGCGCAACCACGCCAAGGGCGGTAATCCCGATCGCCGACCGATCGCGAATTTCGTCGCGCTCGACGTCCTTTGCCAATGCGCTGGCCATCGCCGCGGCGCTGGACAGGGAATTCCTAATGGCCGGGCCCGTGCCCACAAGGTCCGCAATCGTCGGCACCAGCACGATTCCATTCAGAGCGGCGAATTCCCTTAGGTCTGAAGCCAGCGTCGTTACCAATAGCTTGGGCGTCTCCAGCGGAAGAGTCATCATGGCCGTTGCGGCGACCTGAGCGCCGGTGCCGCCGCCCATGCCGACAAATACCTTCGCATCCCGCGCGGCGGCGCGGCCGACCGCCAGGGACGCCTTCTCGGAAGCTTCCCGCATGGCATTGACTTTTTCCTCGCCGGAAAGGAGCTTGCCGCCCGACTCCAGGCTCGTATCCAGCACCTCGCAAGCGAGTCCGAACCGACGAAGCCTATTCACTAGGAATTCGGTCTCCCGCCGCTTGGTATCAAGCGTGGCCAGCACGACGGCCAGCGGAGATTCGCTCAATCCTCCCCCTTCCTCGGGTTCCTCCGGTTCAAGCGCGATTTCACATTGAATTTATACCACACATTCAATTCGATTCCCGGCCCCTCCTCGGCGCTTTGCTATTTTCGCCAGGTCGCACTATTTGGAGTCGGGCGACTAAAAGCAAATTCATTTCGGAGAGACAATGACAGTATCGGCGACCAAAATCTATCCGATCAACACGGGCTGGCTGGAGGCCGACTTGGGAACATACGTTTTTTGGAAGGGCCCTGCGGGGAAAAAAATCTGGAATCCCGTATATTGCTTCTATGTCGATACCGGAGAGTACAAGATTTTAATCGACACCGGGCTCTGCGATGAAGCGCGAGCGACCAAATTCCACCACAAGTGCCAAAAGAGGGGCTGCCTGGAAGTCCATCGTCACTTGCCTGAAAAACTCGGCATAGAGCCGCAGGCGATCGATATTGTAATCTTTACCCATCTCCACTGGGATCATGTGCAGAATATGAAGGAGTTTCCGCGAGCGAGGTACATTTGCCCGGAAATCGAAATCAAATGGGCGTATAATCCCCTTCCTCTCTACTATCGAACGTACGAATCGCCGGTTCTCGGCATTCAGCCCGCCTACTACGGCTGCAGCTTCGAACTCGTTCACGGCGAAACCGAAATCGTTCCCGGCGTTTCCATGTTCGAAACGCCGGGCCATTCGCCCGGCCACATGGCCGTGACAGTGAAAACCGAAGCGGGCGATATCGTAATCGCCGGCGACGCGATATTCCAAGGCAGAAACATGGAGCCGAACGAAGATGAAAAATGGCGCTACTGGGTTCCAGCCCGATTCGTCGACTCCATTCAGGGCTGGAAGTCGGTTGAAGAGATTGACAAGAGATCCGACTACATTCTCGCATGCCACGACGAAGCCGTTGGCGATCACGGCGCCTATCCCTTCGAAGGCATGAAGACGAGGCAGCGGAGACGGCATATTCCCGGCTATTCGTTCTATTTCGCGGATTTGCCTCGCTAATTCGCAATGACCGTTCGATTGGAATCGATATTCGCCGTCATCGACGAATTCGATGTCGCCGTGCTCGATCAATGGGGCGTGCTCCATCGAGGCGAGGGCGCTTTTCCCGATGCGGTGGAAACGGTTGCGCGATTGGCTCGGGAGGGTAAACGCGTCGTCGTGCTCACGAATTCCGGCAAAAGGGCGTCGTTGAACCGGCGGCGAATAGAGTCCCTGGGGTTTCCGCGAGGCGCGATCGACCATGTCGTTTCGTCCGGCGAAGTCGCATGGCGCGACATCGCGTCCGAAAGCGGCGCTTCAGCCAATGGCAAGTCCAATGCGCTGTTTCCGATATCCGCCTCGCCGTCCGACGCCCGGGAGTGGCTGGGCGGCGATTCGGCGATCGAGTTCGCGTTCAGGCCGGAGCAAGCGCTAAGGCTCCTGCTCATGGGACTCGCGGACGACGCCGGGGAGAATGAATTCGATTCGCTGTTTGAAACCGCCATTCGCTATCGGACCGGCATGATCTGCACCAATCCGGACAAGATATCGATGAGAGGCGGCACTCGGTGCATCGCCCCGGGCTTCCTGGCGCAGAAATTCGCCGACATGGGCGGGCACGTCGAATGGTACGGGAAGCCCTACGCCGCCGTTTTCGACGCCGTGCGGAGTCTTTACCCGGATATTCCTCGCGAAAGGTTCCTGATGGTCGGGGATTCCATCGAGCACGATATTGCGGGAGCGAATCGCGCCGAATTTGCTTCCATGCTCGTAATTTCGGGTGTGCACGAGCCTTCACTAGCCGCGAAATCTGAAAGAGAGATGCTGCGGGGAATTGACACTCTGGCCATGGATTTCGGCACGGGAGTTCCCGACTACTGCATTGACGCGCTAAAATAGCGAGAAACGGCCTTCCTTTGCCCTTGACGAGCCAATTTCTTGAACTTTGCCGCAAAATCGGCTGCGACCCTCTGCTTGTTCAAGGGCCGGGGGGAAACGCTTCCTGCAAGTCGGGCGGAATCCTGCACGTCAAGGCGTCGGGTACCGAGCTTGCCTGCGCGATGGAGCGAAATATCTTCGCCGCCGTCGACATATCCCGAGCGATAGCGGAAATCGACGGCGCCGGCGATGGATCCTGCCGTTCCGCAATGACGGATCCCGAGTCGCCCGCGAGACCGTCGATCGAAACGACTTTCCATGCTCTGCTGCCGCAAAAGTACGTATTCCACTATCATTCGGTCGCCGCGATATGCCACTCGATTTCGAGCCGGGGCAAGGACTTGATTCCGCGCAAGCTAAACGGAATCGGATGGGATGCGATTCCCTACCGCAAGCCCGGCATTGCGCTTTCGAAAGCTATTCGATCCAAGATTCTGGATCGGGAGGTCGAAGCGCTGATTCTTGAAAACCACGGCATCATCGTCGCCCACGATTCCCTTGGGCGAGTCGCGGAATTGATCGATGACATCGAACGGCGGCTTCACCTCCCTCGCCTACCGCTTGCGCCTCCGCGGGCAATTCCTCCGGCAATCGATGGCTGGATCGCCCCGGCCGAGGTTTCCGGCCTCGCATTCGACTCGCTCGCCAGGCGCCGAGCGTCGGCCGGAAGCTACTACCCGGATCACGTCGTGTTCCTTGGACCGGCGGTTAGGGAGTCGACGCTTGACGAACTGGCGTCGCCGGCTGCGGATGAACGCGCCCGCCCGGTCGCGCTGGTTAAGGACTCAGGCTTCTACATCAGGGAGAATGCCACCGCCGCGCAGCAGGCGATGCTGAAATGCCTGTTCGAAGTTCTTGCGAGAGTTCCGCCGGAATGGAAGCTGAATCCTATCGGCGGCGCAGCCGAGGCGGAGCTTTTGGATTGGGACGCGGAAAAGTACCGGCAGTCTCTCGCCGCTGATCGATGAGCTTGTTTCTAGGGATCGACATCGGCACGTCCGGCATCCGCTCCGCCGTTATCGACCGGACGGAATCGCTGATCGCCTCGGCGGAGGCGCCCTTGCCCGCGCCCGACGACGCATCGGGATTCCCAACTCAGGATCCAGCGATCTGGTGGGCCGCCTTGTCGGAATGCCTGGAGTCCCTAGCGTCCGAATTGGCCTCGGTCGCATCCGGCCTCCCCGAAATCGACGCCATGGCGGTGGATGGAACGTCGGGCACCATTCTGCTTGCCGACGCCGATCTCAATCCCGTAACCCGAGCGCTTATGTACAACGCCGGGGGGTTTCGCCGCGAAGCCGAAGCCATCGAGCGATTCGCCGAAGCGGACTCTTTGGCGCGGGGGCCGGGCTCGACGCTTGCAAGGCTCCTGCGGCTGCAAAGGGCCGGGGAGGCTGAAGACGCCAGGCACGCGCTCCACCAGGCCGACTGGATCGCCGCCAACCTCGCCGGCGTCGCCGGCAAGTCCGACGAGAACAACGCGCTAAAGCTCGGCTACGACTTGATCGGAAATTGCTGGCCGGCTTGGTTCGAAGCGGCCGGCGTGAGGATGGATATTCTTCCCGAAATAAAGCCGGTCGGCGATTTGCTGGGAACCGTCTCGGAGCGCAGCGCCAACAGATTCGGATTCAGCGTCAACGCCCTGGTTGCGAGCGGAACAACCGACGGCAATGCGGCGTTTCTGGGTTCCGGCGCCTCGAACGCCGGCGAAGGCGTGACATCGCTTGGAACGACCCTGACCATAAAACTTCTTTCCGAATGCCCGGTTGTCGATCCGGGCAGGGGGATCTATAGCCATCGCCTCTTCGGGATGTGGCTTGCGGGCGGCGCCTCCAATTCCGGCGGAGGCGCGCTTCTGAAATTCTTTTCGCCCGAGCAAATGTCGGAACTCGAAGCCCGGCTCGACCCGGACAGAAGCACCGGAGCGGATTTCTACCCGCTGCCGAGCGTAGGCGAAAGATTTCCGGTAGCCGACCCGGAATTCCGACCGCTCCACTCCCCTCGACCTGAAGACGATGCCGAATTCTTCCAGGGGCTGCTCGAAGGCATAGCGAAAATTGAACTCAGCGGCTATCGCGCATTGGAGCAATTGGGCGCCAACGCAGTAACTTCGATTCGCACATCGGGAGGCGGCGCCGCCAACCGTTCCTGGACTCGCATTCGCAGGCGAATAATCGGCTGCGACATCACCTCGTCGCCGGCATCGGCCGCCGAGGGCAGCGCCAGGATCGCTAAAAGGTGCTGGACAAATCATTTCAAGCGCAACTAAAGCCTCTATGCCGCCAATCCAAACGCCCGTTGGCTTGACGGAGTCCAGTCCTTCGTCCGCGCAAATTGCATGGCGCAGACATACTCGGATTGGCTCTTTTCGAATTTCAGGAGGCCTGCATGCCCGAATCAATTGACTTGTACTATTGGCCGACTCCGAACGGCTGGAAAATTTCCATCGCCCTGGAAGAGCTCGGCCTCCCCTATTCGGTTCATCCGATCAATATCGGAAAAGGCGACCAATTCGCACCCGAATTTCTCAAAATCTCTCCAAACAACCGCATACCCGCCATCGTCGACCCCGACGGTCCCGGCGGCGCGCCGGTTTCAATTTTCGAATCGGGGGCGATTCTGCAGTATCTGGGTCGAAAGACGGGAAAATTCTACGGAAACAGCGAGCGCGACCGCATTGAAATTGAACAGTGGCTCATGTGGCAGATGGGCGGAGTCGGCCCCATGGCCGGGCAAGCGCACCATTTTCTGGTCTACGCGCCGGAACTCGAGCCTCCGCAGGATCTGCCGTATGCGAAAGAGAGATACCGCAATGAAGTCGGCAGGCTTTACAGAGTCCTCGACACCAGATTGGCCGACCGCGACTATGTTGCCGGAGAATATTCAATCGCCGACATGGCGATCTGGCCGTGGGCGATCAATTGGGAGAGGCAAATCCAAAACATCGACAGATTTCCGAATTTTTCGAATTGGCTGGAACGCGTAGGAGCCCGAAACGCTGTTCAGAAGGGGCGCGCCGTAGCGCAGGACCTGCGAAGCCAGATGCAGAGCGACCGAAACGCTCAGGATATTCTGTTCAAGCAAAGAGCCTAGCCATTGAATCAGCCAGATCCTGCCGGGCGCGCCAAGTAATCGCCCGGCTCAGCATTCTCGAACGGAACCGAAGCGGCGCTCGCGCCGGGCTAGGATGCCTCGCTTTCCGCGTCCGCAGGCCGGTAATGCCTTGTGTAAATGTCCCTGTTGAGGAAAAAGAACAGGAAGAATAGAATAAAGATTCCGAATGTCTTGAAGTTGACCCAGGCATCGGTGGACATGGTTCGCCAGATGACTTCGTTCAAAGCCGCAAGCGCAACGAAGAACAGGATCATGCGCCACGTCAAGAGATTCCATCCCCTGGTCGTCAAGGGCAGCGCTTCCTCCATTACGAATTGCAGCCCTGATTTTCCCCGAATCATTCCTGCGACAAGTATGCCCGCCATAAGCAAATAAATTATCGTAGGCTTGATCTTGAAAAACCTCTCGTCGTTGAACCAAAGCGACATGCCGCCGAATACAACTGCGATCACCGCGACCGAAATCTGCATTCGCGAGACTTTCCCGGACAGCCGCCAGTACCAGAACGTTGATATTAGAAGCGCCGGAATAAAAATCGCGGTCGCCACGATGAACCCGGAATATTCGTTTCCGGCGAATTCGAACACGCGATCCTTCAATGCCATGTAGGCCGCAAAAAAGAGTATTACCGGTACAAGATCGAAAATGGCCTTTTTGTTTTTGCTCATCATCCGCTTCCAAGTTAAATTTCAGATTTCGACCAGCACGGCGCCCGCGGCAATAAGTGCTATCAGCGCAAGCCGCCTGCTTCCTACCGTTTCCTTAAGAACGAGCCACCCTATCAAAGCGGCGAACAATGTGGAAGTCTCGCGCAGTACTGCCGTTTCGCCGACGTGGCCAACTCTTGTCGCCATCATGACGGCGCCGAAGCTTGCAGTTGCAATTACGGCGCCGGCAATGCCTAGCCTGGCAAGCTCCGGGAAGCGCAAATCGAATGGCCGCCGCCGCCATCTCGAATACGCTAGCACCGGCATGAAAAAGCCGTCTAGAAAAAACAGCCACGCCAGAAAGGTAAAGGGATTCGCTGTCGCTCTAATGCCGTAGGCGTCCACGGTCGTGTATCCCGCGACGAAAACGCCCGAAATGCACGCGAGGAGAATTGAAAACGCAAGGCCGGAGCGATCATCGATTTCCTTGGCCAGATTATAGGCTGCGAGCCCAAGGAGCCCGAACAATAGCGCAGCAACGCCGCACCATTGCACAAGCGAGAAAGATTCTCCGAAAACGATACCGGCGGCAACAACGGTAATCAGCATTCCCGAACCGCGTATTACGGGATAAACTACGGTTAAGCCAGTTCGGCTGAACGCCAGGGCCTGGAAAACCTTGTAAGCCGAATGGACGGCAATTGCGCCTGCGAAGATCGGCCACATGTAGGGCTCGGGCCAGGGGACCACGAACAAGGCCAGCGGCGCCGTGAATATGCAATAAAAAAAGTCCATCGAGGCGCGCGACGTGAACGGGTCGTAGCGGCGACCCTTCTGCATCGCGGACACAAGCGCATGAAGAACCGCAGCCGAAAGCGCAAGAACAATAGCAAGGTTATGGCCGGCTTGCGTCCCTTCGATAGAGACAATCCACTCGCTCAATCATTAAGTCCTGTAAGAGCCTTCGCGAATTCTCCCGGATCGAACGCAAAGAGATCCTCGATTCTTTCTCCTACGCCAATGGCGTGTACCGGCAACCCGAACTTGTCCGCAATCGAGACAAGCACTCCTCCCTTCGCGGTACCGTCGAGCTTGGTCATAATCAATCCGGAAACGTCGGCCATCTTCCGGAAGGTTTCCACTTGCGAAACCGCATTCTGCCCGGTCGTGGCATCAAGAACGAGAATCGTATTATGTGGCGCGGTTTCGTCTTTTTTCCGGATGACGCGCACGATTTTTTCGAGTTCCGCCATGAGATCGGCTCTGTTCTGCAGCCGTCCGGCTGTATCGATCAGTAGAAGGTCGGCCCCTGATGCGGTCGCGGTTTCGATTGAACTGTATGCGAGCGATGCCGGGTCGGCGCCCTGTTTGGCGGTCAGAACCGGCACGCCCGCGCGATCTCCCCAGATTTTGAGCTGCTCGACCGCCGCCGCCCTGAATGTATCGCAGGCCGCTATAACGACCGATTTGCCCGCTTCTCGAAACTGGCTGGCCAACTTTCCGATCGTGGTGGTCTTGCCGGAGCCATTAACGCCTACGATTAAAACGATCTGCGGCTTCTTGGAATACAGGGGCATCGGCCTGGAGACCGCTTCGAGCACTCGTTCGATTTCCTCCGCCAGAAGCGTCTTTAGCTCTTCAAGAGAAATACGCTTTCCCATGCGTCCTTCCGCTACTCCGGACGTTAGGCGCAATGCGGCTTCAATCCCCATGTCGGAAGCGATCAGCAAGTCCTCCAGATTTTCAAGCATTTCGTCGTCAAGCCGCCGCCTTTGCTCGGAGGCGGATTTTTCGCCGCCGAGAATCCGGGCGACGAGGCCCTCCCGCCCGCCATTCCGGTCGTCCTCCTGGCCGATATCCGCTTCGGCGGATTCGCTTTCCGATTGAGAGGCTTGTTCGCCTGCGAACAAGGATGCCAATCCTTCGCCGATTTTCGACGATGACCGCCCTAGCCTTTCCTTAAGCTTGCTGAATACCGACATTCGCCGCCCGATCTGAATACTCTTCGCACTCCCTTAGAGTGTTTAATCCCGATCAACAACGAACAGGTTCAACGAATCATCCGGGACGCTCCTTCGACCGGCGCCGTCATTGAATTGCGAATTCAATTGCTCCGGCGGAGGCTTTCGGAATTATGGCATTATAAATCTACGGCATTCGAAATCGGGTGTCGGAGCCGCTATTCCATTCTACGGCGAAAGACCGCACGGCGGCGCGCCGAACTTCAGCGCTTCGGGCTCGCGGAACCTCGCCAGGCGTATGCCCGGAATTCCATTTGCGGCTCCTATTCGAGTCAGCTCAGATGCATTCCGAAGAAATCCAATGTTCTTGTCCATGCAAGCTTTGCCGCATCCTCGTCGTACCTCGGAGTCGTATCGTTATGAAATCCGTGGTTCGCTCCCTCATAGAAATGGACCGTATAGTCCTTGCCATGCTCTATGAGAGCTTTTTCGTAATCCGGCCAGCCGGCGTTGATTCTCTGATCCAGTTCGCCGTAGTGCAGCAATAGAGGAGCTTGGATGGACGGCACGTCTTCGACGGCGGCTTGCCGCCCATAGAACGGCACCGACGCGGCCATGTTCGGGTATGCGACGGCTAGTGCATTGCAAACGCCTCCGCCGTAGCAAAATCCCACGGCGCCTACCTTGCCGGTAGAATCCGGATGATTGACCAGATATTCAAACCCCGCGAAAAAATCTTCCATGAGCTTTACGCGGTCGAGCTGCCTCTGCATTGTACGGCCGTCATCGTCGTTGCCGGGATATCCCCCTAGCGGCGACAGCCCGTCGGGTCCAAGGGCCAGGAATCCCGCTTTCGCAGTTCGCCTGACGACATCTTCAATGTAGGGGTTCAAGCCGCGGTTCTCGTGGACGACGAGAACCGCCGGGAGCTTGCCATTCGCTTCCGAGGGACGCGCCATCAAGCCCGAAATCGGGCCATGGCCGTTCGGACTGTCGTATTGAATTACTTCGGTGGAAATCTCGGGATCGTCCGGTGCAACCTGGCTGGCCAGCGCATAGTCTGGCTGCAGGCTTGCCAAAATCGCCGCTGCGCTTCCGGCAGCGGTAAACTGCGAGGCTTTAAGAATAAATTCGCGTTTGCTCAATTTCCCATGCACATAGCCGTCGTACAGTTCCAGGATTCTCGGATCGAAGTCCTCGGCTCTCTTGCGCTGCATTTTTCAATTCTCCATCTTAAGTTCAAAGGCGAGTTTACCATGGAATTGAAAAAACTAAACTGTATTTCCATCTGCGCGGGCGCGGATCAAAATTCATACGAGTAGCTCGGCAACGCTTCGACGCCCCAAGCTGAAGGACCAAATCCCGGACTTTTTCCAGTACGAGCAGCGGATTTTGCAGCGAGTACGCGAACAGTACGCACATAGTCGGGCGCGCGGCGGTCGTCGCCTCGCTGTCCCGTTGGCCGATTTGTCCCTAAATTGCCGAATTCGAGCCCATTAGGTCATATGGCCGGAGGTTTCTTGCCGTCGAGCAAGATACAGAATTCACGCGCTTGAATGGCGTGCCGAGCACTCGCTTGAGCGTCTCCGGGACGGTGATCGGGAACATCGACATCATCCCGCTCCGGAGGTAGACCTTACGCTTCAGGCTCCGGAGCGTTTGTCGGAACAGCCCGCAGCAATGCTCCAGATCCTGGTCGATTTAGGATCATAAGCGTCGCGAGCCTTGCGAATACGCCGGAAAAGAGCTGCTAGCCAAGGCCGAAACTGTGCGCGAATTCGTCGCCGCGCTTTCTCATGGAATTGAAGGTTTCGTATTCGGTCCGCCACCGGCATCTCGCGGCCCGCATAATGCGCATAACCGTGCCGGGCTCCGGCGTCAGGTCGATCGCCAGGGAGAATGTCACTGCGTCGCCGATCGGCCGGGTCGAACTGCAGCGGCGAGGGTTATTTCAGCGCGAAGACCGCGAGCCCCGACATAAGCAAGTCCGACAAGTTGAAGCGTCTGTTCTCGGCCGGATCCTGGATCTTGTCGAATCGTTCTCGCACGGCGGCAACGAGACCGCGCATCTTGCACGAAAATCGCCTGTGCACTTAGCCGACTGGGAATAGTTTTCGCCGTTCCAACGAATTCGGAAGCAATTCACCGCGTCGCAATCCTTAGAACGAGTTCGCCATGCCGCTGCGAGCGCATTCAGGCACCGATTTCATCGGCGAAATGCTTGATCGTAAGCCGTATCGGGTTTGGAGCCGCCTGACCAAGCCCGCAGATTGACGCATCCTCCATCACTTGGCAAAGCTCTTCCAGAAGTTCGGTGTCCCATGTCTGGCGCTGCATGAGCTTGACGGCTTTCTCGCACCCTACGCGGCAAGGCGTGCACTGGCCGCAGCTCTCGTCCTCGAAGAATCGCAGCATGTTCAGTGCTGCATTTCTGGCACTATCTTGCCGAGATAGCACAACGACCGCTGCCGAACCGATAAACGTCCCATGTTCCTGCAGAACGTCAAAATCCATGGGTATGTCGGACAGCGATGCCGGAAGTAGTCCCGCCGACGGTCCGCCTGGCTGGTAGGCGTAAAACTCGTGTCCTTTCGACATTCCCCCGGCGGCTTCTATTATGTCCGTGATCGTTGATCCGGCAGTTAGAATGTAGACTCCGGGGTTCGCCACGCGCCCGGACACCGAATAGCTGCGCAAGCCAGCTCTGCCATTTGCGGTTGCGGACGCGTAAATTCCTGAACCTTCGCGGCAGATCCGCCCGACCCAATAGAGCGTCTCGACATTGTGCACTAAAGTCGGTCGCCCGAAAACTCCGTTCTGAGCGACGTATGGCGGTCGGTGCCTAGGCAGTCCCCTCTTGCCCTCTATGCTTTCGATCATCGCGCTTTCTTCGCCGCAAATATACGCGCCGGCACCGCGCCGCAGGTCGATAAATCCAGCTTCGACGATGTTCGCCTTCTCTAATTCTGCGATTTCCCTCTGAAGAATTTTGCGGATCGCCGGGTATTCATCTCGCAAGTAAATATAGGCTGTCTCGGCCTCGACCGCCCAAGCCGCAATCAGCATGCCCTCCAAAAACAAATGCGGGTTCCGCTCCAGAAAGTACCTGTCCTTGAATGTTCCCGGTTCGCCTTCGTCCGCGTTGACTGCAAGAAGCCTAGGGCCGGTCTCGGCGCGGACGAACGACCACTTTCTGCCAGACGGGAATCCAGCGCCTCCCAGCCCCCGAAGCCCGGCATTTGAAATCTCGCTCTGGACTTCTTCGACAGACTTCGAGCCGCCCAGATAGGCGAGAAAAGTACCGTATCCGCCGCTGTCGCGGTAGTCTGAAAATTTTTCGTAGTCAGGCAGTCGAGGATTAAATTCTTTCGCCGCAATCGCGGCGGCGACTTTCTCGATATTCGCATTGTCGATGTGATTGTGTCCGAGTTCGAGCGCGGGAGCCGTGTCGCAGCGCCCCATGCATGGCGCGCGAACCACCCTCACTTCGGCAGGGTCAAGCGATTCACGAAGTCCCTGCATGAGCGCCGACGCGCCGGCGATTTCGCAGGAAAGCGAATCGCAAACGCGAATCGTCAGCGGCGGCGGCGGACTCTCTCCTTCCTTGACGACATCGAAGTGCGCATAGAACGTAGCAACCTCGTAGACTTCCGCTTGCGACATCCTCAGTTCGGATGCCAATGCTCGCAGATGGGCTGCGGAGAGGCAGTTATACTTGTCCTGAATTAAGTGGAGGAATTCAATGAGCAAATCCTTTCGGCGCGACCGGTCTCCGAGCAATTCTTGAATTTCCGAAAGCGATTCTTCGGAAACCTGCCGGCCCTTGGGCGTTTTGCGCCCCTTGCCGCGTCCCGATTTCCAAACGCCGGGCGATGGATTGCTCATGCTTCACTCCTTTCGAAGGCCGGGCGGCGCGGCAAATTCAGCAATGCTTGCTCGCGGCGACTAATGCTCGCGCTTTTACCGGCCTCGGCAATGAATTCGGCACGGCGAGCGCGCGGACTCCATTTCAACGCTCGCTTCGACGAACTTCAAGCTTCCCGTCGTAGAATTCGATCTCCAATGCGGTTGCGCGCGATGCCGCCGCTTTCGATTTAACGATGTCATTCCGGGTTCTTACAACGCTGAAGCCACGCTTGAGAGTCTGCTTGTAGCCAAGAGAAATTCGCAGCCTATCGAGGCCGTCCACTTTAGTTCTGCTTGCGCGGACCTTGGCGGAATAGGAGCGGCTGGCACGTTCTCCCGTCGTCAGCAAACGCGCGGACTTTTCGCCGATCGACCGTTCGAGGAGCCGGACGGCAAGACGCGATGCGATCCCTTGAAAGCGGTAGCGGCTTCGCCTGCAAGAATCCGAATAGCAGGAATCCAAGCGGCTTCCGAGCCTATCCAAATTCCTCCGGGCTTCTTGCGTGCGATTCGACGGCCGCAAGCCGCCGTGAAGCCTGGCAACCGCCAGACGACGAACTTGTAGCTTCGCTTGAACTGCGCCGGAAAGTCGCGATGCCGCGAAATCCAGCCTCTGAGAATTCGCCGCAAGCAGCGAAGATGCCTTGGGCAGCAGCCTGGATAGGTCCGAAAGCCTTTGCCGTTTTCTTGCAATGCCTCTGCCAATAGTGGCCGCGACTCTTAAAGAGAGAGCATCCAGCCTCTGAACGAGATCGCGTTGAACCGGAACGGCAATTTCCGCGGCCGCCGTCGGCGTCGGGGCGCGAACATCGGCGACGAAGTCGATCAAGGTCGTATCGGTTTCATGGCCAATCGCCGAAATTACCGGAATCGCGCTATCGAAAACCGCCCTTGCCACGATTTCTTCGTTAAAGCCCCAAAGATCCTCCACGGAGCCACCGCCCCGAGCGACAATTAAAACGTCCGGCTTGGGAATGGCCTGCGCCGAGTTCAGGTCATTGAACCCGCGAATCGCCTCCGCGACCTCTCTTGCGCAATTCTCGCCTTGAACGATCACCGGCCAGACCAGCACGCGCCGGGGAAACCGGTCGCGCAGCCGGTGCAGAATGTCTTGTATGACCGCGCCCGTCGGCGACGTTACGACCCCGATGATTTCGGGCAATTCAGGCAAGGGCTTTTTCCTGGACTCGTCGAAAAGACCTTCGCCGCGCAGCTTGGCCTTCAGCTCCTCTAGCAATTCGAGGAGCGCGCCCTTGCCGGCCGGCTCAATTTTATCCACGATCATCTGGTACCGGGAATTCCCCGAAAATGTCGTGAGCTTGCCGGTGGCCAGATATTCCATGCCCTCTTCAGGCAGTTTCGGCAGTCTCTGGGCGGTACTGCGCCAAATCACGGCATCGAGCGTATGGCCGTCCTGCTTGAAAGAGAAATAGACGTGTCCGGACCGAGGCTTCGAAACCCTCGAAACCTCGCCGCGGACTCTCAATCGCCCGAAATTGTCCTCGACAGTCGATTTGACCTTGAGTGAAATCTCCGCGACCGTGTATTCGGCAACGTTTTCGAAGCCTGTGCGAATCCCGGTCATTGGCACCGGCATGCCGCGCAAAAAGTCCCGCCCCTTCCCGACACTTGCTAAATCTGCTTTTCGGGCATCTGCACGACTAGGCCGTCAAATTCGTCCGAAACCGTCAACTGGCATGTTAGACGCGACTTCACAGGGTCGGGATTCCACGCGAAATCAAGCATGTCTTCTTCCATGATTTCTTTTTCCGGAAGACGGTCGACCCAGGCATCGGCAACATAGACGTGGCACGTCGAGCATGCGCACGCTCCTCCGCATTCCGCTTCTATGCCCGGGATATTGTTGTCGCGCGCGCCTTCCATCACTGTCAATCCATTTGGAACTTCGATTACATGCCTCATTCCGTTGAATTCTATGTAGGTGATTTTTGCCATTAGTTTTCGCTGCATACGAGTTTCGGCGGCTCACTAATGTAAAACTCAATCGTTTGCCAGCGAAAATTTCGACCGGCCATGCCGTATTGCAATCCTTGCGACGCCGAATTACTTTTCCGCGATGGAGAGGGAATTTCCCAAAACAGGCTGGCCCCGCCCGCCTTCCTGCATCCCGGCGCAGCGACTCCAAGAGCCTCCGAACAATGCCCGCGTTGCGGTAGCCGGGCTTGTTCTCGTGAGGCAGCGCCCGGGCACGGCCAAGGGCGTCGTATTCGTCACTCTCGAGGACGAAACCGGCGTTGCCAATGTAATCGTCTGGGAAAGAGTTTTCCAAAAATTCCGCAAAGCCGTCATGGGAGGCAGGATGCTCCGCGTTTTCGGGCGCGTGCAGCGAGATGGCGCTGTAACGCATGTAATTGCGGACAAAATCGAAGACATTTCCTACCTGCTGGACCAACTCGCGGATTCAAGCGAACGGAAGTCGAACGCAGTCGGGCGCGGTTCAGATCCCGCGAATTAAATCGAACGCGTCCGGCTTCGATCATGACGGCAAGAGATTCATCATCGCGTGGAACTGCTTGGACTTCGAGAGATCAGAGGCAACTTCCCGGATTTCGCGGCTGAACCGAGGATCCTGCGTAGTGATTTCCGGGTTGCGGATAGAGCTTTTCGCATTCCGTTTACGCCGTGAACTTTCCTGAATTCTATTCTGCGCAAGCGAATATATTGCTCGTCGAGTCGAATATTCCCTGAGAAATCGCCGAATCAAGTTCTAATGTGAATTTACCGCGGAAATTCCGGCCGGCCGTTCGCACGGCTGGGCCGAGACCGAAGCGGACGCGTAGAATTCATCCGCTTGATTTTCCGGATCACGCGATCCGCATTCTCGAAAAATGGCTTGCAGCGAGAATAAATGCAGAAAAATTGAGCGGGAATCCGTTGGACACCCGCTCCATTGGTTTTTTGGAGACTAATCGTCGATTGGAAGCGCGGCGAAAAACTGAGAATCAGGTCGATGGAACAGAATCATAACCGACTTGCGACCGGCTTCGGTTGCCATCGCTATGCGCTCTTCCAAGTCCTCAACCGAATTGATGGGGCTATCGGTGGCCTGAAAAACTACGTCGCCTTCACGGATTCCTTTTTCGAACGCTGCCGAACCCGGCGCGATTTTCTGCACGATCAACCCTTGTTGATCGGTGCCGTAGCCGAATTCTTCTCGATCAGCTTCGCTAATCATACCGAGTTCCATGCCAAGCAACTCTTTTGGCTCCTTGGGCATTTCAACTCTGGCGGGGACGATGGATGCTTCGGCATCTTCGCGACGGCCCAAGGTAACGTCCAGATTAATCAAGTCACCGTCCCTAATGACCGCGACCTGGACGACTTCGCCGACCGGAGAATCGGCAACGCGACGCACAAGGTCTCTGGTATCCATTACGTCCTGACCCGCTAGCGAAACAATTATGTCGCCGACTTTAATACCGGCTTCCTTCGCCGGCCCGTCCGGCAGACTGGCCACCAATGTTCCGTTGGTGCTGGCAAGGTTCAAGGCTTCCGCCATATCCGGCGTGACATCCTGAATTCGCACGCCTAGCCAGCCGCGCTTGGTGGTACCGTATTCAATCAACTGGTCAACGACGCCCGAAACGACGTTGGACGCCATGGCGAAGCCGATTCCAATCGAACCGCCGCTCCTCGTCATGATCGCTGTATTCACGCCAATGACCTCGCCGTCCATGTTGAATAACGGCCCCCCGGAATTACCCTGATTGATTGCGGCATCCGTCTGAATGAAGTCGTCGTACGCGCCCGCCAACTCGCGATTGCGCGCTGAAATAATTCCCGCTGACACCGAAAACCCGTGCCCGAACGGATTTCCGATCGCGAGCACGTTGTCGCCGACCCTTGCCTTGTCGCTGTTCCCGAAAACAACCGGCGTCAATTTCGGCGCCTGTTCGATCTTGATCACCGCGATGTCCGTCTTGGGATCGGCGCCCACCAGAATCGCCTCGCGGACTTCGCCCGAAATCAGCTCGACCGAAATTGATGCTGAATTCTGGATGACATGGTTGTTGGTTACGATGTAGCCGTCGTCCGAGATTATGAAACCGGATCCAATTGATGAAGGCCGCGAAAACTTTTCCTGATTGAACGGCAAATTCTTGAATTTTTCCAAGAATTCCTCGGGTATTTCCAATTCTTGATCCGGATCAAGATTCTGAAAAAACTCGAAACCCTCGTTGCTGCTTTTCGTCATTTTCGGCGTAGTTAGAATATTTACCACGGAAATGCTAAGCTTTTCCGAGAGATCCGCCAGTCCGTCGTGCGCAAGTACATCGCGCGCCGTCAGCGATTGGGACAGAAGAAACGCCGCGGCGAAAGTAGCAAGAGATGCCGACTTTACCGACGTCATTCGAATTCCGCTGGAGTTTACTTCAAGAAATTTAGACATGGATTTCTCCTTTATTTCGACGCTATCGCGACTGCCTGCATAGAGAATAAATCGGTATTACGAGGCAAAATTACAAATGAAATTATCGTGAATTTAACCGCCGGCGCGCCGAAGAAACCATGCGATTCCACCGGCGAAGGCGCAGCGATCACCGGAAATTCATTAGCAGGAGTTCATAGCCCTATTCAATGATCGGAGAGCGAATTTCCGCACGCAAAAAAGAATTGCGCCGCCGCAGGCGATTCTTTAGCCGATCATCGGCTTCGCCAGCAACATCTTTGCTTGGTGCCCCCAGAGAGACTCGAACTCCCGACCCCCTGATTACAAATCAGATGCTCTACCGGCTGAGCTATAGGGGCATGCCGCTTATGTGGTCAAATTCCCGGCGACTCGCAACCCTGATCCGAGCGTATTTTTCATGGTGTGGTTATCTTGCAAACTGTCGAGATTTGCTTGCGCGCAAGCTTTATTCCGCGGCATCGTATTTGGACTCCAGCACTGCAGTTCCCAGCCCCAGCTGGCAATTTTCCAGTATCCGATCCTGCAACCTTTTGAAATGCGAGCATTATTATCAAAGTGGAATCCGCTCTTTACCAGCGTTTCCGGAGTTTTTTTTGATTCTGGTCGGCGGATACAGGCGTTTAGAACGCGCCTCTAGCGACGGCGCCGACCCGGTAGGCTTATTCCAACGACCATCTTTGTTTCCGCTTGGCGGCGGCGCTCGCGCCAGTCCGACGGCGGCACGGGAATCGAGCGCAGGACTCGGCATGAGCAATCCGTTCGATATTGCCGCCGATGCGCGCGGACTTGGCAATACGGCGGCTTCCGGCGGGGTCGTCGCGCCTGAAACGGATTCAGGAACAACGGAGATGCGGAGTCAACGACTTTGCGAATTGTTATTCCCCGCGATCGAGATTTCGCGAACCTCCGGCTTATATTCTCGATTTTTACGGCTTGGAGGCCAGCATACGGCGCCGGGGATCTTGGATTTCCTTGGCGACAGGCGCCGGCAACGATCGGAAAAACGCCAAAATTGGCTAGATCGTCGCTTCATAACGCTTCTCTGGATCCTGTGAACTTTGCGATTTCGAAATGGAACCCTTCTGCCTGTCAATTCTAATTATCAGGGCTACGCCCAAGCAGCCGACAAGCGCGACCAGTATGGCTGGCGGAGCCGCCTCGCCGATATTCTCCAGTGAAGCCTGTTCATAGACGCGAGTTGCCAAAGTATCGAAATTAAACGGTCTAAGCAGCAATGTAGCGGGAAGCTCCTTTACGCAATCGACGAATACAAGCGCTAGCGCGGTAAAAAGCGATCCCTTCATCATCGGCACGTAGATTGCGCGAAGCGTGCCCGTTGCGGACCTTCCGAGCGAGCGGGCCGCCGCGGGAAGCGAAGGGCCGACGCGTCCCATGGCGGCATCAACCGAATTTTGCGCGATGGCGAAAAATCTAACGAAGTAAGCTATGATTATGGCTAGCCCGGAACCCGTAATCAAAAGCCCGGGATCGAATCCGAATGCCTCGAGAATGGCATCCGCCACAAAATGGTCGAAGGCGGCAACCGGTATCATGACGCCCATCGCCAATACGACGCCCGGGACGGCGTAGCCGAGCATCGTAGCGGGCATTATGCCTGCTATCGGCCGATAGTTGGCGATCCTAATGCCGTAAACCATAACGGTCGCCGCTGTCACTGTCGCAGCGGCGGCGATGGATCCGGTGAAGATCGTATTTGCCAATGCGCGAACCAATCCGGGATCGAACCAATGCTCCGGCTTGCGCAGGGCATGCCAAAGCATTACGCCGCCTGGAAGGCAAAATCCCGCAGCGAACGGAAAGATGCAGAATGTGCAGGCGATCCAGGCCGACCGGCCCTTCAATTCGACCGGGCGGATCGGAATCGTGCATCGAACAGAATTGAATACTTCTATTTTTCGGCGACTGAATTTTTCCAGCGCGACCAGTACGAACATGATGAGCAGCACCAGCGTCGCCAATTGGGCCGCGCCGCCGATATTGTACGCGTCCAGCCATTCTGAAAATATGCCAGTGGTCAAGGTCTGAACGGCGAAGTACTCAACCACGCCGAAATCGCTCACGGTTTCCATCATCACGATTGCCGATGCCGCGACGGCCGCCGGGCGAATAAGCGGCCAGCCGACAAGAAAGAATCTCGCGTACGGCCCCTTGCCGAGAGCTCTAGATACCTCGAACATCGCGCCGGATTGCTCTTTCAGGGCTGCGCGGGCAATCAAATAGACGTAAGGATACAGCGCAGCGGTCAATGCAAATACCGCTCCGCCTCGCGAACGGATTTCTGGAAAGAAATACTCGTCCGCCAGATTCCAGCCGAAGATCGAGCGAAGGCCCGTTTGAATCGGACCGGCATATTCCAGAAAGTCCACGAGAGCGTAGGCGCCGACATAGGCGGGAATCGCCAGCGGCAAGAACAGGGCCCATTCGAGGAATTTTCGCAACGGAAAGCGGTACATGGCAATCAGCCAGGCGGTCGAAGTGCCGATCACGGTCGAAAAGAAGGCGACGCCGATCATCAGAATGAGCGTGTTCTGAACATATCGAGGCAGAACTGTCGAAAGAAGATGCCGCCATATTCCTTCGCTCGGACTGGCGGCCAAATAGAGAACGGTGGCGATCGGCAGCAGAACCAGCATTGCGACGGCAAGAGGAACGAAGAGCCGGCTCGACGCGAGCGCCGTCCTACGAGCTGCCATTATTCCTCTGCGGACAGTCTTGCGCGAATATTTTTCTCCATCCGAGGCTTCAAAAATTTTTCGAAACTTATCGTGTGTCATCCGCGTTCGCATCCGCAACTGGAGAACGGACCGCAAAGGGCGCAATTGCGCATTGCGGCACCATGGTCTAGGAAATTGCGGAGCAGAGGATATTCCATGCAGCTAATGTTTTATTTCGGGCTGGCTTTGGCATGCATCGGCTTGGCAGGCGTCATTGCGGCGATTGTTTTCGCAAATTCAATTCGCCGGCGCAATCCTAAAGGCGACGAAGCGAAATCCGCGCTGGCGAAACTGATTTATTTAAACCATGCCTCGCTTTTCGTGGCCGCGATCGGCCTTTGCGCCATGGTCGCCGCCGTTATATTGGGGTAGCATTCCGTGCTACGGCCCTCCTTTTGCGAAACAAGCTTTGCTGCCGTTGAGGTTCTAGTCGGCCGCGGCATTCGCAACCATGCGCAGGCAAGCTTCCGAAATAAGCTTCAGGCACCGGTCGCTTGAAAACCGGTGGCCTTCGCGATGAACGAGTATCAATTCGGAATCAGGCGAATCTGCATGCTCAAGTAGCCGCAGAGCGATCCTAAAATCGACATCTGGATCTTCGGTGCCCTGCAGTAGAATCAGAGGGCACGCGAGAGTTAAAGGCGATTCCAGGACCAGGTTTCGGTTGCCGTCCTCGATAAGCCGCTTGGTAATCGTGGTTGGCTCGTCGTCGTACTCCGAAGGCAATTCGACCCTGCCATTCAATTTGAATTGCCGCGCCTGATCCGGCGACAGCGCGGCCGCTATGAAATCCTTCGTGAAATCCGGCGCGGCGGCGATTCCTACGACGCCGGCGGTTTTTTCGGGAAAACTCTTCGAGAGCAATAGAGCGATCCATCCGCCCATGGACGAACCTACAAGGATTTGCGGCCCCTCGGTCAATTCATTGACGGCCGCCGCCGCATCCTCGGCCCAGTCCCCGATGCAGCCGTCCTCGAACCGCCCGCTCGATCGCCCGTGTCCCGAATAGTCGAAGCGCAAGTATCCCAAGCCATTCTCCCGGCAGAATTCGGCTAGAAAAACCGCTTTCGTTCCCTCCATGTCGGAGCGTAGCCCCGGCAGGAATACAATGCCCGGCCGCCCGGCGCCTTCCTGCCGACGATACGCGATGCGCCGACCGCTTTCCGTCGCGATGAAATCGTAGTCCAATTTTTGCCAATCCCTGCACTTGAAACCTCCGCGCAGTATATGGAAAAACGACCGCGAACGAAAGCAATAGCCGGAACCCCGGCGCCGGGGGAAAATTACTTGCTCCGCATTGCCGCGTCCGGAATATTATCGCCGCCGCCGGGGCGCCGGCGAAACAGCTCGCGGGAACGTTCGCGAATCGGAACGGCCGGGCCGGAAGCCAGTCGCGATCCTTCCTCCAGCGCCCTGGTTCGGAGCAGAGGCGCCGCATGCTCGATTTTTCCTAAGGCGGCGTCGATTCCTCGCAGCGAAACAGCCTTTGCGACGGCCGGACTCCGGATTCCGCGATCGAAATCGTCCTTTTCCGCAGCCGATCATGTCTATTCGGAGCGCGATCGCCCGAAATATTTTCCGCCGAAGTCGAAGCCGGCGGCAGATACGGCGTTGCATTTGGCTGCCTGTCTGCTATCAACCGAGTCATTGCAACGGGAGGGCATGCTCCCGTGAAAGTGAACATACGCAACGATGACTTCAATGCCGCTCGCGACAAGCGCACGCAACCGCCAATACTATGCCTGACTTGAAAGGTCCGTCCGCGCCGGACGACGGCGTTTTTCTAGCGCGATGCTATCGCCCCGGCATCGGTCCCTGCGTAGCGACGGTCCGCGACGGCGAACTGCTGGACGTTACGTCGCGCCTCGCTCCCACCGCGAGAGATATTTGCGAATTCGACGATCCCGCCGATTATCTTGGAAGCGCTAAGGGCGAACCAATCGGCGCCGCCGACTTGATCGCGCGCAACGCCAATGAAGGGCTTCGGAACGAAACCGAGCCGTGGATGCTGGCTCCGTGCGACTTTCAGGTCATCAAGGCCTGCGGCGTTACCTTCGCCGGATCCATGATAGAAAGGGTAATCGAGGAAAGGGCCGACGGCGACCCCGACCGCGCCGAGGAGATTCGAAATCGAATCGGCCAGAGGATCGGAACGCGGCTTCTCGACATTGAGCCGGGATCGGAACGGGCGGCTGCCGCCAAGGAGGCGCTGATCGAAGAAGGCCTTTGGTCGCAATACCTGGAAGTGGGCATCGGGCCCGATGCCGAAATTTTCACGAAGTCGCCGGTTCTGTCCGCCGTGGGAACCGGGTCGCGAATCGGCATTCATCCGAAGTCCATCTGGAGCAATCCCGAACCTGAACTGGTGCTTGCATGCAATTCCAAAGGAAGCATCGTCGGCGCTGCGCTTGGAAACGACGTGAATCTTAGGGATTTCGAGGGCCGCTCGGCTCTGCTTCTCGGAAAATCCAAGGATAACAACGCTTCATGCTCCATTGGCCCGTACATAAGGCTATTCGACGAAAAATTCCGCCTCGAAGACATAGCGAACGCGACGATTGACCTTCTAATCGAGGGCGAGGACGGCTTCGTGCTAGAAGCAGAGAGCGACATGGCGACTATCAGCCGGCCGCTCACCGATCTGGCTTCGCAGACCCTTGACGAAAATCACGCCTATCCTGACGGATTCCTGCTGTTCTGCGGCACTCCATTCGCTCCCACCAAGGACCGAGATACGCGAGGAGGCGGCTTTACGCACCATTTGCGCGATATCGTCACCATCAAGTCTTCCGGTTTCGGCGCCCTAAGCAACGAGGTCGCGCATTGCGCGGACTGCGAACGCTGGAGCGCGTCGGCATCGCATCTGATGCGCAATCTCGCAGCTCGCGAATTGCTCTGAATTAGTCGCTCGCTCCGCGCGCCGGCGACGGCGAATTCCGGGCGGCTAGAGGCTTTCCCCCGGAATTTTTGATCATGCGGTCGCTTGCCGCCGAAAAAAGCCCGGGAATTGCTTGTTCGGCTTGCAGCGACGAATCTCCATCGCGAGCTCCGCTCCCGCAATCGTCGCACCCCTCCCTCCGCGAGGATACGGCGTCCTTAACGGACGCCTCTATGCCCGGTGCCGAATCAGCGACTTGATGTTCGCGAGGCAATTCGCGGGCGAGTTCGGATCACTGCCTAAGAGTTTTTCGCGTCCGCATTGCCGACGCCCGCCCTTCCCGGCCGCCTTGCAAGTTTTCGCTCTTGCGAGTTCCCGGCGAAACTCGCCGAATGGCCGCGAATGCCGCTAGTCGGACGCTACCGAATTCGTCGCGGCGCGGAACTCCTCGATTGAACAATTGCCTCCGCCGCTCGCTCCAGAAACCGCTTCGGCAGAATCGCCACGATGCCCGAAGAGGAAAACTTCAGCTCCACCAAGCCTCCCGAAGCTTCATTGGAAGTGCCGACTCGTCCAGTCGGCGAGAACAGCAGCTGTTCGAAAGACCACTTGAGTCCGCTTCCCGAACCGCAAACCTCGGCGAACGGAAACAAGGAAACCCTCGTTCCCTGCGGCAGTTCGATCGCGAAGCTCGATCCCAATGCGAAGCAAACGTCGAATTCTCCGACCAGCAAAATGGCACTTTCATAATTCGCGGCGAGAACATTGAAATTCGCCAGTTCGTGATCCAGCCTCGCGCCGGTAAAGCCGACCGCGACGTAGAGCGGCGCGTCGACGTTCGCCACGCACTTGGCGAAATCGGTGCTTTCCTGCTCATCGATTCGAACTATTCGATTTTCGGGAATTCGCGACAATTCGGACTCTCCCAGCGAATCGAGATCCCCGACGACCGCGTCGGGCATGCGCCCGAATTCCAGCGCCGCGGTCGCGCCGCCGTCGGCGGCGACAACGAATCGGGCGATGCGCAATGCGTTCGCCAGGTCGCCTTCGAAAATCCTTCCGCCGCCGACGATCGCCACCGGTTCCGATACGGATACTGGAAGCTTCAACGCCGAATTCCCGGAATCGCGCAATCCCTCCTCGATATGCCTAGACAAGCCGCGACTGCTCTTTTGCCGCCCGAATGAAATCGGCGAAGAGCGGATGAGGCTCGAAGGGCCTGGATTTGAGCTCGGGATGGAACTGCACTCCGATAAACCAGGGATGATTCGAAATCTCGACGATTTCGGGCAGTTTCCCGTCCGGCGACATGCCGGAGAATGACAAGCCGTGCTTCTCGAGCAGCGCCTTGTACTTTACGTCGACTTCATAGCGGTGCCGATGCCTTTCGGAGATTTCCGTCGCGCGATAAATATCCGCGACTCTGCTGCCGTGCGAAAGGCTGGCCGAATAGGCCCCTAGCCGCATGGTCCCGCCCTTCAAGTCGTCCGGCTTCCTGCTTTGAGTCTCGCCGTCCTGCTCCCATTGCTTCAAGTGAAAGACGACCCGGCTAAAACTCTTCCGCGCCTCCCCTCCCTCCGATCTATCGTGATCGAATTCTTCGGATCCCGCGTCGTCCAATCCGGCCAGATTGCGCGCGGCTTCAATAACCGCCATCTGCATTCCGAAGCAAATTCCGAAAAACGGCACTAGCTTGTGGCGCGCGAATTTCGCGGCGCAGATCTTTCCTTCGCTACCTCGCACGCCGAATCCGCCCGGGATAAGAATCGCATGGACTCCCTCCAAATGCAGCGAAGGATCCTCGCTTTCAAAAATCTCGGCTTGAATCCATTTTGCCGAAACCTTGACTCGATTCGCGATGCCGCCGTGCGACAGCGCCTCGTCGATTGACTTGTACGCGTCGCCGAGCTCGGTATATTTTCCCACGACGGCGACCCGTACGGAGCCTTCGGCATTGTTCATCCTTTCCGTAACGTCGTTCCATCTTGAAAGGTCGGGCCGCGGCGCCGGATCGATTCCGAACGCGTCGATGACGGCCCCGTCGAGGCCCTCCTCGTGATACGCGACAGGCGCCTCGTAGATCGACGACAGATCCGGCGCGGAAACGACGGCGCCGGGGCTAACGTTGCAAAATAGCGAAATCTTTTCTCGGACCTTTTCGGGCAGCGGCCCTTGCGATCTGCAAACCAATATGTCCGGCGAAATCCCGATCGATCTCAATTCCTTGACGGAATGCTGCGTCGGCTTGGTCTTCAGCTCGTTGCAGGATTCTATGAAAGGCACCAGCGTGAGGTGGAGGAATATGCATTGGCGCGGCTGGCGCTCCTGAGAAAACTGCCTGATCGCCTCGAAAAACGGCAGCCCCTCGATATCGCCGACCGTGCCCCCGATTTCGCAGAGCATGAAGTCCACTTCGCCGTCGCCGCAAGCGATGAAGTCCTTGATTTCGTTGGTTACATGCGGAATCACCTGTATCGTCTCGCCGAGATACTTGCCTCGCCGCTCCTTTTCCAAAACCTGCGAATATATTTTTCCGGATGAAATCGAATCGGACTTCCGCGCGGCGACCCCCGTAAATCTCTCGTAGTGGCCGAGATCCAAATCCGTTTCCGCGCCGTCGTCCGTCACATAGACTTCGCCGTGTTCGAAGGGGCTCATCGTTCCCGGGTCGACGTTCAGATACGGATCGAGCTTTCGAAGCCGGACCGTATAGCCGCGAGATTGAAGCAGTGCTCCGAGAGCAGCCGACGCAAGTCCCTTGCCCAAGGATGACACGACCCCTCCGGTAATGAATACGTACCTAGTCATCTCTTTCGGATCCCCGCGAATTTGCGCGATTTGAATTCGTGATTTTCGGTTGCTTCACGGGATTCGGAGATTAACTCCTCGACGCGAATTCAGCAATTCGAATCTGTCGAAAGACTCGAAATTTCGACCGGATGCGCTTTTTCGTTCGCCTCGAAGGCGCGTCCGCCACGCAGGAGCGGTCAATCGCGAGAATTTTTTCCGGCAAACTCCGGTCCGGCATGCGAACCGCCGGCCGAAGCGAACCTGAAACCGGAACTCGTCGCTCGGCTAGCCCTCGCGGGCGCAGCTGCGAAAAAAGGGGCGGATGGCCCTCGAACGAATTATTCGGCTTTGGGAGGTGAGGCCGGCGCGTCCGGAAGCACGGGCGGCAGCAGCGAATCGCCCAAGGTCTGATCGGCGGGGTCTTCGGCCCCTGGCGAGCTGATGGCATCGACCCCGACTCTTTCGATTACGGAATCACCCGCCTGCTCTCGAGCGGTCAGAATGGTTAGCGCGAGGGAAGTCGCCAGGAATGCTGCTGCGACCAGCCAAGTCACCTTGCCTAGCGCGGTCGCGGCCTGGCGCCCCGTCATCACTCCACCTCCGCCGCCGATTCCTAGCCCGCCGCCCTCGGAACGTTGAAGGAGTACGATTCCGATCAGGATCAGCGCGAGAATCAATTGGATGACGAGTGCAACGTTGCTCATTATCGACCTGGCCGTCTGCGGTCCGCCATTCAAAGCGAACGGGTATCATGTATGCGTTTGTCGCCCGAGCTTCAAGCGCCTTGTCTGCGTTAATTCCACTGAATGGAAACGTATCGGGATTGCCGAGATCTCGAGGCGCTTTCGGTGAAAGGATTCGCGGCACGCCCGCCGGCCCGGGAGAATGCCGAATTCGGTTGCCGCTCCGCGCCAATGACGATATCCGACGCTGAAATCAGGCAAGACAGGATTCCGTAACATTGGCCAACATAGTAGCCGTCGGCCTCCAATGGGGAGACGAAGGCAAAGGGAAGATCGTCGATTTCCTTGCCGCCGACGCGGATATCGTCATTCGGTTCCAGGGCGGGCACAATGCGGGCCATACGCTTGTCGTGGATGATCGCGTCTTCAAGCTTTCGCTGCTGCCGTCGGGCGTGATTCGGCCCGGGGTGATGTCGCTAATCGGCAGCGGAGTCGTGATCGACCCCTGGGTGCTGGTCGACGAAATCGAGTCGCTCGATTCAATGGGGATCGCCGTCAGCGAGCGAAACCTGGCAATCGCCAGCAATGCGTCGCTGATTCTTCCCGTGCACGCGGAACTCGACATAATGCGGGAAGAGAGGGCTGGAAAATCCAAAATCGGAACAACAGGCCGCGGAATCGGCCCCGCCTATGAAGACAAGGTTGGCCGACGCGCAATCAGGGTTTGCGACCTGGCTTCCGAAAAGACGATTCGCCAAAGGCTTGACGGGCTGCTTGAGCACCACGCGGCGCTGCGAAAGGGCTTCGGGATGAATGCTCCCGATGCGCGGCGGATTTATGAAAGCCTTCTGGAGGTCGCGCCCAAAATCCTGCGCTACGCCAAGCCTATTTGGGAAATTTTGCACGATGCGCGGAATTCGAACATGAACGTGCTTTTCGAGGGAGCCCAGGGAACCTTTCTCGATATCGATTTCGGAACCTACCCGTTCGTTACGTCTTCGTCTACTGTCGCGGCGAATGCGTTTACCGGTACCGGAGCCTCGCCCAGCGCTCGCGACCGCGTGCTGGGAATCTGCAAAGCCTATTCGACGCGGGTCGGATCCGGCCCGTTTCCGACGGAGCTGAACGACGGCACGGGCAATCGGCTGGCCGAGGTCGGACGCGAAACGGGCACGGTTACGGGAAGGCTTCGGCGCTGCGGCTGGCTTGACGCCGCCATGGTCCGGCAAGCCTGCCGCATTTCGGGAGCCGATGCCGTCGCATTGACCAAGATAGACGTATTGGACGGCATGAGCGAGATAAAGATCGGCGTCGGCTACGACATCGACGGCGAATTCAGAGAGTTTCTGCCGCCGCTCGCCGACGAGCAGGCGCGGGCAAGGCCGGTCTATGAAACGTTGCCGGGCTGGACAGAACCGACCTCGAACGCAAGGCGCCTCGAAGACCTTCCCGCGAATTCCCTGGCATATATCCGTCGAATAGAAGCTTTGATCGAATGCCCGGTCAAAATCCTCTCGACGTCGCCTGGGCGCGACGCCACTATCGTTTTGGACAATCTGTTCCGGGAGCCGTGAGCATGTCGAAAAAGGCGCGTCGCCGCTGGACCCTTTTCCTGCTATGCGTCATTGGACCGGTCTACATCGTCGCGGCGGTCAACCTCGTCGACCTGATCGAGCGGCCGCACGTCCTTGTCGAGCTTGGAATCTACGCGTCGCTCGGAATCTTATGGATTCTACCGTTCAGGTCGCTTTTTCGGGGCATTTCAAGCAAGGACGAATGAGATTGACCGAATTCAGGGAGATCGATGAATGGCGCGCGGTATCGGCCGCCCGCTCCGGCGCGGAGCCGCGTTTCAGGTGCCGGCGGCGAGCAAAATGCAAACGGCGCCCGAACGCGCGGCCAAAAGAAGTTTCGTCGACGGTTTTGACACGCGCAATTCTCGAAGTATTGTGGCGCTGCCGCCGACCGGGCGGCGGTCGACGGACAATTTGAAAATGCTTTCGTCGCTTTTGAAAAGGCTAGCAAGTCCTCCGAGGGCCGAGGCTCCGGCGGATTCCGGGCACGAACGGGCGCGGCTCGCCTTGGCCGCCCTGCTCATTCGCGTGGCGCGTTCAGACCGGGACTACGCCGAACAGGAAAAGTCGCAAATAGATATAGTTCTCTCCCGGCGATTCGGCCTGCAGGCCGGCGAAGCGGAAAATCTTCGCCTCAGGGCGGAGAAAATTGAAGAGGAGGCTCTCGATTCCGTTCAATTCACGCGAGCCATAAAGGAGTCGGTGCCGTTTGAGGAAAGATTCGGAATTGTCGAGGAACTCTGGGAAGTCGCGCTTGCGGACGGAACGAGAGATCACGACGAGGACGGGATCATGAGGCTCGCGGTCAAGCTCCTCGGCGTTAACGACCGAGACAGCGCATTGGCGCGCCAAAGCGCGGCCAAGCGCATAGGATGATCGCTAGCCTTCCGATGTACGACCGGCCGGAAACCGAAGAATCTTTCGACCGGCTTTGGGCGCATATCCGCAGCCGTCTTCAAGACGGCGGCCTCCGGGCGCCCAGACGCCTGGTCAGAGGGCATCGCGCGGCTGAACTCGCATGGACGGACGAAAACCTGCTGCTTTCGCAGACGTGCGGGCTGCCCTTGAGAACATTCCTAAAGGGCAAGGCGACCCTGGTCGGAACTCCGGACTACGGGCACCGCGAAACCCCGCCGGGATATTACTTCAGCTGCCTGGTTGCCCGGGTCGGAGACGAGCGGCGCGAATTTCGGCAGTTCGACGGATGCCGCCTCGCATACAATGCGCAATCCTCTCAATCGGGATGGGCCGCGCCGCTAGCGGAAGCCCGGAGAATCGGCATTGAATTCGGCAGCCTTCTTGAAACCGGCAGCCATTTGTCTTCGGCCCGAGCGGTCGCGGAACGCCGCGCCGATCTTGCCGCCCTGGACGCGAACTCGTGGCGGCTGATGCGGCGATTCGACAGCTTCGCAGCTTCGCTTCGCGAGGTCGGCAGGACCGTCCCGACGCCGGGACTGCCCTTTATTACCGCGTTTCCGGAATTGGCGAATGATCTATTCGTCGCGATCACGGAGTCCTTGACGCTGCTCCAGGGCGACGACGCTGAAATAATCGGATACAGGAGGCTGGCAAATTTGACCGCGGAGCAATATGAGGCCGTCGGAAATCCTTCCGCCGCCGCGCCGGCAACATCGTAGCGCGGCGGCCCGGCCGACGGCTCCGAATCGCGTTTACGCAGCTGTTTGCGCCTAGGCGATGAAGCCCGAATCAATCAGCGAGGAATGACAGTGCGGATTGGAATTTTGCAAACCGGCCATGTCGTCGAAGACCTCAAACCGGATTTCGGCGACTACGACGACATGTTCAGCCGCCTGCTGGGCGGGAGGGGATTCGACTTTCAAACATGGAACGTCGTTGACGGCGAACTTCCCGATTCGCATTCGGACGCGGACGGCTGGCTGATAACGGGATCCAGATTCGCGGTCTACGAGGATCACGACTGGATCCAGCCGCTGGCCGCGTTTCTGCGCGGCTGCTACGACGCGGCTTCGCCGGTGGCGGGAATTTGCTTCGGCCACCAAATCCTGGCTCATGCCTTGGGCGGACGGGTAGAAAAATTCAAGGGCGGCTGGTCCGTCGGCCTCAACGAGTACGAATTCAAGGGACGCCGCGTCAAGCTCAATGCCTGGCACCAGGATCAAGTCGTCGAACCGCCCGCCGGCGCGAAAGTTGCTGGAACGAGCCCAAATTGCGAGTTCGCCATGCTCGAGTACGGCGGCAGGGCGATTTCCATTCAGCCGCATCCGGAATTCGACGGCGGATTCATTGCAAGGCTTATCGAATTGAGAGGCCGAGGCATTGTTCCGGATGAACTTCTTCGCGAAGCCATCGACCGTCTCGGCAACCCGTCGGATTCCGATTTTGTCGCCTCGGAAATCGCCGAATTCTTCCTGAATCCGAGCGCGTGCGCGAACGGCGCGCAAAACCCCGGCTTGTGAATTTCCAATTTTTTTCGCCTGCGGGAACGATCTATCCGAATTCCACTTGTCGGCAACCGGTCGCAGCCCGCGTCGCTCGATTCTTAACTCCCGGTTCGCAATGCCGGCATTCCGCCGCCGGGCGCTCTAGCCAATGTCGCGCCGACGCTAAAAATTTCTTGCTATTCCGATAGTTCGCATCATACTTGCGATTCGTGGGGAATAAATCGGCGGAGCGTCGCAGCCTGGGCGCGAAGAGGAGAACGGCGGCATTTATCGGGATGCCAACAATACGGAGAACAGGAATTTCTCGCTTGACGGCTTAAAGCGCGGCAGACCGCGATTCAATGGCTCCGAGCGGCAGACAAGGGCGAATCGATGGCGGATAGAACGGGGCAGGCGCGTGTCGTTATTATTGGAGGCGGGGCTGTCGGCGCATCCTGCCTCTACCATCTGGCGCTAGCAGGCTGGAGCGACTGCCTGCTTCTGGAGAAGAACGAGCTAACAGCCGGTTCGACATGGCATTCGGCAGGCAACGTGCCGACGTTTTCTTCATCCTGGTCGATTATGAACGTCCAGCGCTATTCGGCCGAGCTATATCGCGGCCTGGCCGACGCAGTCGACTATCCGATGAACTACAACGTAACCGGATCGCTTCGCCTGGGGCACACTCCCGAACGAATGATCGAATTCCGCAAGGTACATGGCATGGGCCGGTATCAGGGAATGGATTTGGAACTGCTGGGCGCGAACGAGCTTCGCTCGCGTTATCCGTTCCTGGAAACTCACGACTTGACAGGCGCGCTCTACGATCCCTGCGACGGGGATATAGACCCGTCGCAACTGACCCAGGCTCTAGCCAAGGGCGCCCGAGACCTCGGCGCGAGGATTGAAAGATTTCGGCCGGCTACCGGCGCGCGACGCGAGGGCGGCGAATGGATCGTGGAAACGCCCAAAGGCGAAATTAGGTGCGAGTTCGTTGTCAACGCCGCGGGCTATTATGCCCGGGAAGTCGGAAAAATGTTCGGTCGCGACGTGCCGATGGTCGCCATGAGCCACCAGTACATGGTGTTCGAAGAAATTCCCGAACTCAAGGAATGGTCGCAGGAAGCCGGAAAAAAACTGCCTCTTCTTCGCGACGTCGATTCTTCGTACTATCTTCGCCAGGAAAAGTTCGGGATGAATCTGGGTCCCTACGAGCGCGGATGCCGCGCCCACTGGATCGACGACGGCGACCCGATGCCGGACGACTTCTCGTTCCAGCTTTATCCCGACGATCTGGATAGGCTCGAATGGTACCTCGACGATGCCGTGGCAAGAGTGCCGATTCTTGGAACCGCCGGATTGAGCAAGGTCATCAACGGCCCGATTCCGTACGCACCGGACGGGAATCCCTTGATCGGGCCGATGCCGGGCGTTCCAAACGCCTTCGAAGCCTGCGTTTTCACTTTCGGAATCTGCCAGGCGGGCGGCGCGGGAAAGGTCCTGGCCGAATGGCTAACGGAGGGCGAAACCGAGTGGGACATGTGGTCCTGCGATCCTCGCCGCTACACCGCCTACGCCGACCGCGACTACTGCATTGCCAAGGCCAAGGAAGTTTACGGGCACGAATACGCGATTCATTTTCCCTGGCACCGCTGGCCCGCCGGCAAGGACAAGAAGCTTTCGCCTCTGCATGGCAGAATCCTGGAGCTCGGGGGGCAGATGGGCGCCTACAACGGATGGGAGCGGGCCAACTGGTTCGCGCGGCCCGGCGACGACACCTCGGAGGAAGCAACCCAACGCTGGACGCGCTCGGGTCCTTGGGAGCGGAGAATCAGGGAGGAATGCGAAGCGGTGCGAGACTCGGCCGGCGTACTGGACCTTCCGGGATTCGCGCGCTTCAACCTTTCGGGCGACGGCGCCGCCGACTGGCTTCGCACGAGAATTGCCGGGGGGCTTCCCGCCCCGGGGCGCTTGAACCTTGCCTATTTTTCGGACGGCCGCGGAAGGATCGTGACGGAAATGTCGGTTCTTCGGCACGCGGACAATCACTTCACGCTTATCACCGCCGCCGGAGCGGAGTGGCACGATTTGGAACTCTTGCAAAAGAATTCGCCCGAAGATGCCGAATTTTCGATTTCCAACTGTACCGAAGACTATTCGACTCTGATCGTTACGGGGCCGGACTGCCGAAAGCTGTTCGAATCCATCGCCCCCGAAGCCGATCTTGAGCTGCCCTGGCTCTCTCATCAAATTGCGCAGGTGGCGGGCGTCGATGCCGCGCTGGCCCGGGTTAGCTACGCCGGCGAGCTGGGATGGGAAATTCACGCCGAAATGCAGCACATGCCCAAGCTCTACGAAGCCGTGCTGGAAGCCGGCGCCAAGCCGTTTGGAATGTGGGCGCTCGACAGCCTGAGAATCGAGAAGGGCTATCGCGCCTGGAAAGGCGACTTATCGACGGACTACTCGCTTCTCGAAGGCGGCCTGGATCGATTCATCCGGTTCGGCAAGCCGCAGGAATTTCCGGGGCGGCTCGCTCTGCTGAAGGAAAAGCAGGCGGGCGTAAAGAAGAAGTTTGCGACGCTCGTCGTAGATGCGGGCGAATACGACGCTCCCTACATGTCGACAATCTGGAAGGATGGGCGGGTCGTCGGCGAAACCACGTCCGGCGCCTGGGGATACCGGGTCGGAGCGTCGATAGCGCTGGCCATGGTCGAGTCGCGGCATGCCGTGCCCGGAACAAGCCTCGAGATCGAGATTTACGGCGAATCTTATTCAGCCGTCGTGCAGGAGGACAAGCCGCTGTGGGACCCCGGCAACCTGCGTTTGCGGGCCTGAAGCTGCGAATCGCAGCTAGCGGAGAAAGCGGCGAATGACTTCGAGCCTACCTCCATCGAAAGCCCGGGCCGTCATCATCGGCGGCGGGGTCTCCGGCTGCTCGGTCGCCTATCATCTGGCAAGCCTCGGCTGGTCCGAGATCGTCCTTCTCGAGCGCAGGGAGCTTACTTGCGGCACGACCTGGCACGCGGCCGGGCTTGTCGGCCAATTGCGGGCGTCCAAGAATTTAACTCGAATGGCGAAGTATTCGGCGGAGCTATTCGCGGAACTTGAATCGCAAACCGGCATAGCCACGGGACTGCGGCTTTCGGGATCGATTTCAATAGCCCTGACCGAGGAAAGAAAGGAAGAATTGCTTCGCCAAGCGTCGCTGGCGCGCGCATTCGACGTAAAAGTGCACGAAATCTCAAAAGGCGAAGCTCAGACAATGTATCCGCACGTAAATCTCGACGACGTGCTGTCGTGCGTATACCTCCCGGAGGACGGGCAGTGCGATCCCGCCAACATCGCGCGGGCGCTCGCCAAGGGCGCCAGGCAGTTCGGCGCGAAAGTTCTGGAAGGAGTCGAAGTGCTTGGAGTCGCGGTCGAAGGCGGTCGCGCGAAGGGCGTCGATTGGCGCAGCGGAAGCGAATGCGGGCGGACCGAGGCCGATGTCGTTGTCAACTGCGGCGGCATGTGGGCGCGCGAACTCGCCGCGCGTTCGGGAGTCGTCGTTCCGCTTCACGCATGCGAGCATTTCTACATCGTGACCGAGCCGATCAAGGGGCTTGAACAGCTGCCGACTTTGCGCGTTCCCGACGAATGCGCCTACTATAAGGAAGATGCCGGCAAAATCATGCTTGGCGCATTCGAACCCGTGGCAAAGCCCTGGGGAATGGACGGAATACCCGAGAATTTCTGCTTCGATCAATTGCCCGAAGACCTCGATCATTTCGATCCCATACTTGAAAAGGCCATCGACCGACTGCCGATTCTCGCCGAGGCGGGCATACATACCTTCTTCAACGGTCCGGAAAGCTTCACGCCCGACAACAGATACTACCTGGGCGAAGCGCCGGAACTGCCCGGCTATTGGGTCGCAGCCGGATACAATTCGATTGGGATCGTCTCGTCGGGCGGCGCCGGTTACGCGCTGGCGCGGTGGATTGACAGCGGCTCGCCACCGTTCGATCTGTGGGAAGTCGACATTCGGCGGGCGCAGCCGTTTCAGAAAAACAGATTCTACCTGCGCGAGCGCGTCAAGGAATCTCTCGGCCTGCTATATGCCGACCACTTTCCATTTCGCCAGCCCGATACCGCTCGCGGCATTAAGCGATCGCCTCTTCACGAGCATCTCAAGGCGCGCCGCGCCGTATTCGGCGAAACCGCGGGATGGGAACGGGCGAACTGGTTCGCGAACGAAGGCCAGGAACGCGAATACGCCTACAGCTGGAAGCGGCAAAACTGGTTCGAGAATTCCCGGTCGGAGCATCTGGCGGTACGCGGCGGAGTCGGATTGTTCGATTTGTCTTCATTCGGTAAAATTCTGGTGGAAGGGCGCGACTCGGTCCGGTTTCTGCAGCGAGTATGCGCCAACGATATCGATGTCGAAAACTCCAAAATCGTCTATACCCAGATGCTGAACGAAAACGGCGGCATCGAATGCGACCTGACCGTTACGCGGCTTTCCGGCAACCGGTTTCTCCTCGTCGTTCCCGCCGCCACGATTCAGCGAGATCTGGCCTGGCTTCGCCGGCACCTGCTGGATTCCGAATTCGCGGCGATTTTCGATGCGACGGCCGCCGAGGCCGCCATTTGCGTCATGGGGCCGCGAGCGAGGGAATTGATGCGGCATGCCAGCCCGTGCGACTTTTCAAACGAGGGGCATCCGTTCGGCACGGCGCGAGAGATCGAAATCGGCCTTGGCATTGCTCGAGCGCACCGCATCAGCTACGTCGGCGAGCTTGGATGGGAAATCTACGCTTCAGCCGACCAGGCGGCGCACGTATTCGAAACTCTCGACGAGGCCCGGCTTCGGACCGGCGGCGCGTTGTGCGGGCTTCACGCTCTTGATTCCTGCCGAATCGAAAAGGCCTTCAGGCACTTCGGTCACGACATTTCGGACGAGGACCACGTTGTCGAAGCCGGACTTGGCTTTGCCGTAAAAACCGAAAAGAGCGACTTCATCGGCCGAGATGCCGTTCTAAAAAAGCTGGAAGGCGGGAAGGAGCGGATGCTGGTTCAGTTCATGCTTCAGGACCCCGATCCCCTCCTCTACCATAACGAGCCGATAGTCAGGGACGGCAATGTCGTGTCCTATCTGACGTCCGGCAACTACGGTCACTTCCTAGGCGCGGCGATCGGGCTCGGATACGTTCCCTGCAAGGGCGAGACCGCGGGCGAAGTTCTTGCATCCCGCTATGAAATCGAAGTTGCGGGAAGAAGGATAGCGGCGAAAGCCTCCCTCAGGCCCCTATACGATCCTGCGGGAAAGCGCGTCAAAGCATAGAGCGAGGCGAGATCGATGACGTTAGCGAATATTGTACCGTCGCGCAGGCCCGGCGGCCGAGCGGCGAAGATCAAGGCCAGGTCGCAACCGCTTGAAGAAAGCGTTCGTCCTATTCGCGGCGGGATGGAAGGCGGATTTTTCAAACCGCTGTCAGACGTCGACGTATTGAAATTGCACGAAGCCGCTATGAATGCGCTGGAAATCATAGGATTCGCGAACGCGCCCGATTCCGGGGCGGCCATTCTCCAGGAAGCAGGCGCGATACAAGGCGACGACGGTCGAATTCGCTTCCCGAGATCCTTGGTTGAAGACATGATTGCACTCGCGCCGTCCGAAATCAGTCTCTTCGCGCGGGACAGAAACTTCGATTTGAGGGTCGGCGGCAAGCGCGTTTATTTCGGCACGGCGGGCGCCGCCGTCCACGTAGTGGATGCGGTGAACAGGGAGTACCGGGATTCTACCAGCGCGGACCTCTATCAATCGGCCCAAATCGCCCACGCGCTCGACAATGTCCATTTTTTTCAGCGAACGATGGTTTGCCGGGACATTGCCGACAATTTCGATATGGATATCAATACGGCCTACGCTTGCTGCGCCGGGACTAGCAAGCACGTGGGTACGAGCATCACGGAACCGGACTACGTCGACGGCGTGCTGCGTCTGCTGCACCTTGTCGCGGGCGGAGAAGCCGAGTGGCGCGCCCGTCCCTTTGCATCGCTTTCCGACTGCTTTGTCGTGCCGCCGATGACTTTCGCCGAGGAAAGCTGCCGTACGATGGAGAAATGCATTCGCGGCGGCATGCCCATTCTACTGCTTTCGGCCGGCCAGGCCGGCGCGACCGCGCCCGCCGCGCTCGCGACCGCCATCGCCCAGGCGGTTGCCGAATGCCTTGCCGGGGTCGTCTACGTCAATGCGGTTCGCCCCGGACATCCCGCGATTTTCGGCACTTGGCCTTTCGTTTCGGATCTCCGTACTGGCGCAATGTCCGGAGGTTCGGGCGAGCAGGCGCTGCTTGCGGCTGGCTGCGCTCAGATGCATCATTTCTACGGATTGCCGGGCGGAGCCGCGGCGGGCATCGCCGATTCCAAGTTGCCCGACATGCAAGCCGGCTGGGAACAGGCGATGTCCAACGTTCTCGCCGGATTGAGCGGCCTCAACATGGTGTACGAATCGGCGGGAATGCACGCCTCGCTATTAGGATTCTCGCAGGAGTCGCTAATTCTCGGCGACGACCTGATCGGGCAGGCTCTCCGATGCTTGAAAGGCATCGAGGTTTCGGCGGACAGCATAAGCATCGAGGCCATGAAATCCGTATGCCTTTCCGGACCGGGCCATTATTTGGGGCATCCTCAGACGCTCGATCTTATGCAGAAGGACTATGTTTACCCTTCCGTTGCAGACCGCAGCAGCCCGAAGGAATGGGCCGAGCGCGACAAGCCGGACCTCATTCAGTCGGCGATCGCTCGAAAGCACAAAATTCTGGCCGACTCGAAAAGCCCGCTGATTGATCCGATAGCCGATGCCAAAATTCGATCTGAATTCAACATCGCGGTGCAGACGTAGGATCGACATTATTGACCCCGCCTTCGCGGCCACCGGTAAATCGATTATCGCGCCGATCGAGCTGAAATCAATCCCCGAATACTCTGGCTGCAAGCAATGGGGGAACAATTTCATGGCCATCGATATCTCGAGGTGACGGCGGCAAATGGCGTTCCGTCGGCACCGCCTTCCCGAATGCTGCGGATTCGCGCGGAAGTTATGCAGTTATTTTGTTCGCCAATTGCAGTTCAGCCCTCGGGCCAGTTTTCCAGTGAGCCAGAGGATATCAAGTGTCGGATTTTCCTTTCCGATCAATCCGGCTATAGGATCAGCCGGGCCTCGCGCCCAGGCTACGACCTGCGCGGTCGCCGCCGCGCTGCGGCGCTCATCGTCTCCGCGAACCCGCCTTCATCGCCGAGTCCAACGGCTTCCGCTAGGCGGGTTTGACGACGGAAACGCTGCGCAAAGCCTGCAAAAATGTCGAACAAGGCAGAACAGTGAACATGACAAAGGCCAAGCGCCCGGCGGCGACAATAAGAGTCAAGCAATAGTGAAAAAATGGCAATACCGTAAAAGCGCGGGGAATCGCCAGAATCCCGCAATTCTGCACATCCGTCGACATCTCGTCGCAATCGAGATAAAGCTAATCGGCACGACCGCTGACATGCTGTAAATGCGTTTTTCCGGCACGCCAAAAAATGGGATTGAGCAGTTGCGACAAGTCCTAATTCGAATGCACCGCTCGAAAAGAGAACCTCCGGAACGCTATCCGCCAAATGAAATCCAAGTCTCGCAATTCAGGCGCCGATCGCGGCCACCGAAATCAAACCATCTTTCAATCGTCGCTTGAAGGCATCTCGACTTGCGCTAGATTCGATTATTGAAACGCATTTTTGACTTTGAGATGCGCAGCTTGAACAATGAAAAAATTGGCGAATGGACACCCGAACACCTGGTATGCCGCGTCCGCGAAATCCCTTCCGGAATTTAGGAGCCTTGAATGCGATGTCGATACCGATGTCTGCGTCGTTGGCGGAGGCTACACCGGCTTGTCGGCGGCGCTGCACCTTGCTGAGCGCGGCCGCTCGGTCTTGCTGGTGGAAAAGGAGAGAATCGGATTCGGAGCTTCGGGCAGAAACGGAGGCCAGGTTGGCAGCGGCCAGCGCCTAGACCAGCATGCGCTTGAAAGGACGGTCGGCGATACCGCGGCCGCGAGATTTTGGAACGCCGCAGAAGATGCCAAAACTCTCGTTGCTCGGCTCATTGAACGCCACTCCATCGCTTGCCGCTACAAGCCGGGAGTTGTTACGGCGGCTTGGACCCAAAAGGAAGCTCGGAATCAGCAAGCGTATGCGCGACATTTGGAACGTCGCTACGGGTACGAAAAAAACGAGCCCCTGGATAGAAAATCCATGGAAAGATTCATCGGCTCGAAGGTTTTCGCCGGCGGCGTCGTCGACTGGGGCGCGGGACATCTCCATCCGCTTGAATTCGCATCGGGACTTGCAAGGGCGGCGGTCGGCGCCGGCGCGACGATCTGCGAATCTACGGCAATTGAATCTATAGACGACGTTGGAAGCGGCGTTGTGCTTCGGACCGACAACTGCCGGATTAGGAGCGGCAAGGCGATTATCGCCTGCAATGGCTATGTCGGCGGATTATGCGATGCGATTGAAGCAAGAGTTATGCCAATCAACAATTTTATCGCGGCTACCGAGCCTCTCGGCGACCTGGGAAAAGAAATTCTGCCCTTCGACTCGGCGGCGTTCGATACAAGATTCGTTGTTAGCTATTTTCGGAAATCGGAAGACGGGCGGCTTCTGTTCGGCGGCGGCGAAAACTACCGCTCGAAATTTCCTTCGGATATTGCAAGACTTGTCCGGAGGCCGATGACAAAAATTTTTCCCCAGCTGAGATCCGCATCCATCGACTATGCGTGGGGAGGCACTCTGGCGATTACCGTTAATCGCATGCCCTTCTTCATCCGTCCGTCGAGCAATATCCTTTCGGCATCGGGCTATTCGGGACACGGCGTCGCGCTGGCGTGCATGGCCGGTAGAATTCTTGCCGATTCCGTCTCGTCGTCTTCGTCCGAATTCGAGCTATTCTCCGGCCTTGAAGCGCCAAAGTTCCCCGGCGGTCCGGCACTTCGAAAATTCCTTTTGGCGGCCGCCCTTTCCTGGCTTTCGTTCAAGGACCGCCTCTGACGCGGAATCAATTCCGAGTCGCGCGGCATTCAAGACCTAAAGATCCGCTACCTTCGATTGCAGTTCGGCAAGCTGACGCTTGATTGACTCGATTTCGCGGTCTTTTTGTTCCTCATCGTTCGCACGCTCGGCGAACTGCTCGGTTCGCGGGCTTTCCGCAAATGTCCAGCCGCCCATCATGCGCTGGAAAAACTCCCTTTGCCGTTCCTGCAATTCCTTGACCGAAACGATAGGCGTTCCGAACTGCTTGAATCCGTTGACTATGCTCTGCTGGTTCTGCTGAAATATCTCGAAGGACTTGCGCAGAAATTCCGGAAATGCCGTGGCATGGTCCGTATAGGATCGAACGATTTCCGTAAGGATGTCGGCTGTCAGGACTTGCTGGCCGTTAGCTTCGTATTCGGCAATTATCTGAATCAAATACTGCCTGGTTAAATCGTCGCCGGTCTTTAGGTCTACGATCTGGACTTCCCTGCCCGCTCGGATAATGCCTGCGATTTCCTGGAGCGTCACATAGTCGCTCGTTTCAGTGTTATAGAGCCTTCGGCTTGCGTACCTCTTGATAAGAAGAGGTCTTTCGTTTGAATTTTCTTCGCTGGTATTCAAATTTTTGTCCTCGCCTGATCGTGCCTACTTTTCCTTGCCAGCGCACCCGTCGAAAAAGAAGATACTAAAAGTGTTGCCTAACCTTGCATCGTCGCATGGCTAACTTTGCACAGCCTCAATTATCTTCCCGCGTGTTACGTGGCAAGCGCGACCCGAGAGACCGGGCATTTGTCGTTGTCGCATTGCTGGGGCTTCCTGCCGCAGCCGTGTCTCAGTCGCGGTGCTAGATCGCAGAAGCGGCCGACAGCGACAATAAGGCCCAAACTTTAGGGAAAAAATGGGAATTATATACGATAGTGCCCAAGCCGCCCGCTCAACTTTCGCGGCGCGGCGCACCTCCCTTGAGAACCGCGTCCGCAAGACGCTCCGGCGATACCGAAACGCTCACGTCACGCTCCATGTCCGCCTTGGTCGGTTGATACGACCGTGAAAGCACTTCGTCATAGTCCACTTCGTGTTTTTGGTCGCTTACGTCATCTCTGTCGCTCATTGCCCGATCCTCCGACATGTCGAATCCTTTCGTGGACCATTTTCTTGCTGCATTCCAACTCTCCTTAATCGTCCATGAATTTCTGGACCGCTGCCTTGAAGGCGGTGTTTTCCTGTCCGGCTTCGTTGAAGAACGGCAATCCGAATACGGCGTAGTCGCGTCCTTGAAAGACCGTTTTGAGTTCCGCCCTGTGCCGGACGTCTTTCAGGAAGGTCTCTTTCCAACTGTCGAGCTTCTTCAGGTGTTGTCCTTTCGGCTCGATGAACAGTTGAAGGATGGAACTGACATCAGAACCTTTCCTGCGAAGGAACAAAACATAGTCAGGCTCGAATGCCTGCCCGTTGTCGAAGGCGAACAGTTTTACGGCTTTCTCATTTCGCAGCAGGAAGAATTCGTCATACAGGTCATAGAGTCGGCCTGCCTGGTCGTTCAGGTATCTTATGAACTGCTTTTCCTGATCGGTGCCATAGTTGTCGTCATACGCATGCCAGTCCTTGCTGCTCAAGTCGATCTGTTCCAGTCCCGCAACTTCGGTTTCGCGCTTCACCCAACTCTTGCCTGTCTCGCCTTCGATGCGCAGCGTCAGTGTCCTGTCGGTGAAGCGGTCCTTGATGGGATGCGGCTTGAAGTCCTTGGTGCCGACAAATTCAACGCTTTCGTGTTTCACCCCGTTTTCGATCTGGTGCAGGACGTATCGCGCAATGTCCACCTTTTGCCGAGCAGTCAGATTGTCGAGGTCATCGGGCAAGCCGCGCACGCTCACCGTCACGCCGCCAAGATAGGTTTCGGAGAGGATAAACTGTGACGCGCTGGCGAGATTCGGAAAGTAGGTCCGCAGATTGTCGAAATGGAAGAAGTCATTGGCGTCCATCGCGAAGCCAAGAATGGATTTGCCAAAGTTGGCGATCTTCATTTCACGCAAGACGGGTTCCTTGCAGGGAGGCTCCAACGTCAACGACCCACCGCCGAAGGCAGAGGCTTCCGTCACGCGGCCCGTCATCAAGTTGGGGTACGCGAAACTGCCTTCAATCTTGTAGGCGTCCAGTCCGGTCACGTCGTCACGTGAGTTTTTTATCCGCTCGTTGAGCCAAACGTATTCGCTCCCATAGAAGTCTGTCTGCTTGAAGCTATCTTTTAATTTGAGCCGAACCGTTCTGGATGTTTCGTCCAACATGCCGGTTTCACGCAGGGCGTTGCGGATGTCCTGAATGTACCTGGGATTGTGCGAACAGTGATAGTGAAACTGCTCAAGTATCCGCATTGGATGGGCAACGTCGTTGTCGTACTTGCGCATGTCGGTCGCCGCATCCGCGTCGGCAAAGCCATAGTGCAGTATGCCTGGCTGAGAGAACGGAAAATACCGCGCACCGCGCCCGATCAACTGAGCCTCGGCCATCGTGGTCTTGCCAACTTTGTTGGCTTTGCCGTCCCGCGTGTCGTACAGCCGCACGATATCGAACAGGTTGAGCACGTCCCAACCTTCGTTCAGCTTGTCGACCGCGAAGATCACGCGTATCTCGTTGTCGCGATCCTCCAGCGCGTTCAATTCAATCTGTCTGCTTTCCAGATCCTTGGGGTTGTTGACGTTCACCACCTTTTCGGTGGCAAAATCGCCCTGTAGTTCACGGGCGAAATCCGCGCCGCTCATGACCTTTTCATCCAAGATGTAGGAGAATGCCCTTAGGAGGGTTTCGTCGCCATCTGTGGACGTTCTGAGCGTTTCCAGCGCATTGCCAGACAGTGCGGCCACCATCGCTGTGAACGTTGCTTCGTTTTCGGCGCTTTCCTTGATCGTCTTTGACTTCATCAGGATCACCGGCTTGCAATGCACCCCATGCGCCGCTGCCACCTTGCGGCGATACTGGCTTAGCACCATCGCCTGCATCATCCGTTCCGCAGGCGGCAAATCGGCCTGACGCAATTCGATGTCTTTGGAATAGCCGTCCTCGCGGAATTTCTGCAACGAGTAGTCGTACAGAATCTTGTCGTGATACTTCGCTCGGATCGCCTCATGGCTCAGGTCCACTGTCGCCGTAAACTCCAATAGCATGTTCTCAGGGTGTTGACGGAATATCTCCGACACTGTTCCTTCCCAACTGGCTTTGTCCTCAGCCTCGCCCTTGGTCAGTGTCTTCTTGGTTTCGGCATTTAGGTGATGCGCCTCGTCCGAAATCATCACTATCTTGTAGTCACGAAAATCATCAATCGTGACAGCGTTCTCTTTCGGATCCTGCATCCGCGTGTGCAGCCCCTGGATGGTGGTGAAGTGAATGTTGATCGCATCCCCGCTTGCCGCGTCGAACGTGGCCACCGATCGGATGTCCACCGGCTTGCCGTCAATGCGCACCATCGGCGCGAACAGGTGCTTGGTGGATGCGGGATTGAGAAAGTTCTCCTTGGTCTTCTCGATGATATGGGCGGAGTTCACAAAGAACAGGAAGTTTCGATAGCCGCGCCGATAGAGGTCAAGTATCAGCGCCGCCATCAGCACCGTTTTTCCGCTTCCGGTGGCCATGTGGAACAGAAGGTGCGGGTTGGAAGGTTTCTGCGGAAAGTCATCGATGAAATACAGAAATCGTTCCAACACCGTGGCTTGGTATGTGCGCAGACAAATGTTCCGTGCGAGATTGTCCGTGATGTGCTTGGGGATTTCCTTGTTCAGAAGCCCTAGGTCCGAAGCCCCATCCAGTTTCTTGCTCAGGGTCTGGTTCATTCTTCCAACCCATAAAACGACCGTGTGGCGTGAGCATCTTCGTCCGAAATTTCGAAGTCTGCGTCGTTCAATGAGCCGAGATTGACATATAGGTGGTTGGCATCAAGGCAGTCCATCAACACGCGCTTGGCGTCATCCAGAGGCAAGCCGGCAAAGTCCTCGGCATCAAAAGCGCTTAGATCAACATCATGGCGCAGATAGCCGGTGGACTGGATGTCCGCATGGATGTCTTGCAGCGTGCCGATGTCTTGAGCGGCTTCAACGCGGTCAGCAAAGGCAGAGTTGGATGCCGCGAGTTCGGCATAGACAAATGATCCGCCGCCTTTCCACTCCACAGCCTTGGAAATGCCACTCTGTTCACCTTCAATCACGCTTTTGAGTCGGGGCAACGTAAGGTCTCGAATGTAGTCCATCTGCTCAACCGCGATCCATCGACGACCCATCTTGTGTGCCACTGCCGCAGTTGTTCCAGAACCTACGTGGAAGTCGAGAACGATATCTCCAGGATCGGTCGCAATTGAGATGATCCTTTGCAGTAGTTTTTCGGGCTTCTTCCCCTTCTTGAGTGACACACCACCTTCAGTGTGCAGATCGTTTGGCAATACGTCATCCCAGATGTCCGATACAGGCTCAGAGGTCACTGTCTCCCCATCCACCTTTGCCAACCGATCTCGGTAAAACAAGATTCGCTGACCGTTTCGCAGGTAGATGTCAGCCTCGTTTGGGCGTGGTACGTGGATCGTTTGTTCAGGATTGGCCTTGGATTGAACAATCGCAGACTTCGTTTCTTTACTTACCTTGCTAGCATCTGGATATGCAAACTGCACAACGCTGTCCGCGTTTTCCTTCACAAAGTCGTACAGCTTCCTTTCGTGTGTATTTCCAAGCTCCTTGTGCAGAGACTCCTTTTTGATCCCAATATACTCACTGAAAGCATCCAGAAGACTGGAGAATACCCATGCACTTGGATCTGATGATCTGTTTACGATGTAAGAGTTATATCGCTGATTGCGCGGTCGTTTGCGATATACTCGATTGGGTTTCCACGCCGACTTTCTTTTCGCATAAGCGACCACGTACTCTGCGACATTTACAATGCCTTGGTTGATGACTTTGTGGCCAGTGGCCGAACCTCGCTTCACGGTGGCAAGATAGCAAAACTGTTCTGAGCCGAATATCTCATCCATCAATACTGAAAGGTAGGATGATTCGTTGATATCAATGGAAATGCAAATTGTACCATCATGGCTCAGCAACTCTTTTGCTACGGCAAGGCGGTTTTGCATGAACGTCAGCCAGGACGAATGATTGAACCGGTCATTGTATCTGAACTCGTCGTTTCCCGTGTTATAGGGCGGATCGATGTAGATCAGTTTCACCTTTCCAGCATACCGAGTTTTGAGCGAGTGCAGCACCAACAAGTTGTTGCCTCTGATGAGCAAGTTGTCGTGCTCCCCCCCCTCCCCGGATTTTGCCTTGCCCTCTGTCATGGCCTCTTTATCCCAACGTTCCCAATTGGTCAGAACCTTGGGTTCAAAAAGGCGTGTGATGTCATCCGGGGCAAGCGTTGTGTTCCAGAATACCTCATTGCGCGCTCGATCATCCTTTGTCATGCCGCCTTCCAGAACGCAGTCCTTGTAAGGCCAGGTCAGAACCACGTCGTGAGACTGGTCTAGGTAATGGCCGTGCCCATTTGTCAGGCCGATGCGGTTCTTGAATGCGGTGTAACTGTCGGGCAGGAACGCCTTGTTCGATACGAAGTCTTTAAATCGTACCTTGTCGAAGACCAAGGTTCCGTCGACTTCTGCAAAGAAGTGCGCCTTGATCGTTTCAGACTTTAACAACAACTTCAGAAGGCGTTGATCCATGCTCAACGCCGCCTCGACTACTGCATTCTTCAATATCGCCCCATCTGAGATGAAGGCTTGCTCGGCCTGCAACAGTTCAGTCAGAACGTCACGAAGTTTCTGCATGATTCATGCCTTGTCGTCGAACCAACTAACGTCATGAGTCGTCGGCCACATCACGACCTAGCCCAGCTCGGCAGTCCGTTGTCGGCAATCATGTCGCGGTAGCGAATCCGCTTGCCGACCATCCCGGCAACGATGCCTTCCATCTGGTCTTCCGTGTCCGACTCGCGGGCATTGTGCCTTCCGGCAAATTCCGTGACGTAACGGTCAAGGTGCTTCTTGGAGAACTTGTGGAACACACCCTTGTGCGCCCGCTCAATCGTGCTCCAGAAACTCTCCATGCCATTCGTGTGAGCCATATATCCCTGACATACTCTCCGACGCTGTGCTTGACGCTCTCATGCGCCCTGTCGATGCCCACGTAGCCGCCACCTTCATCGGTGTAGACCTGCGCTAACGGCTCCGTGTGACCTTCCACGAAACCTTGCAGCGTTACCGCCTTCGTGTCCGGAACAACCGTGGCAACAACCTTGTTGGTCTCTCTATCCTTCACGCCGGCGACGATGGCCTTGCCGACGCCGCGTCCGGCATTCAGCTTCTGGCTTTTGTGCTTGTTCTTCGCAAGCCCGCCAATGAAGGTCTCGTCCGCTTCAACCGGACCCATGAAAGGCAGATCAACGCCTTCATCCTCAAGTGCCTTCCGCAGCCTCATGGCAAGGTGCCACGCACTCTTTTGCGTGATTTCCAGATCCCTGTGAAGCCTCATGCTTGATATGCCCTTGATGCTGGTTGACATGAGATACATGGCAATGGCCCAGATCTGGAAGCCGAGATTGGATGCTTCCATGCAGGTTCCGGTGCGGACTGAAAACCGCTTGCGGCACTCCTTCTCGCGACAGCGACACGGCATGGTCTTGTGCGCGGCCCCGGACTGGACGCGAACTGATCCGCAATGCGGGCAGTGCGGGCCTTCCGGCCAGCGACGTTCGGTGAACCACTTTTCGGCGGCCGTATCGTCCGGGAACATCTTGAACAGCTTTACGAGGCTGATGCCCTCGCGGTAGTGCTTGCCTGGTGCCTTCTGTGCCATGCGAATTTCCCTGTCTTGGGCACTATTGTATGATTTTCGGCAGGGGGAGTCAAGATGTTTTGGGCACTATCGTAATTAATTCCCGAAATAATAGCATTCCTGCAAATGCGCGGGAAATCTCCTGCTTCCTGCATTTTAAAAAATCTACCGACGTCGTGGAAGATAAGCATTGAAACGGCTGCTGCTGCAAGGTCGGCCATGGCGTGCTCTTGGACGAGTTTGCTCTCGAATTCGGAAAATACGGCGAAGATGCCGAAAGGAAGGCATCCGGCAGCGGTCGCGGAGTTGCTGGCCACACCCTAGAGGCCGAAAATCTTGCGGTTAATTCAGATCCCGAACAATCCGGCCACCATCCTGAGCGGGCGATACGAATTGAGACCGGGCGGGCCGAGTTTACAATTGGCAAGTCAGAAGCATCTACATGCTGCTGCCATCCGTCACGCATCTTGCGCGCAGCCGCCTTGTTTCTCCAGGCACTGTATTGCTGCGTTGGCAAAACTCAAACGAGTTCCGTCTTCGAACCAGTCTCGATAATCCTTGACCAATTCGCGCAAAGGCACACCATCATTGTAATAGGGGCAACTTTCCGGGAATTGGATCTAGCCTGCCAGTGTATTCCGGGACGTTCGGTGGTTTTTCCCGATGAGGGGATTCCCTTTGGAATCG
>MKWU01000328.1_pt1 | contig 91104 bp, 74 predicted proteins | sample 809101 | NCBI WGS metagenome assembly MKWU01 (sample SAMN05860141, study PRJNA318959) | sponge metagenome | host: Aplysina aerophoba | place: Slovenia: Piran, Adriatic Sea, Gulf of Piran | collected 2013-05-07
ACCGTGGCAGGGTTCATACTGTCCAGAACCGGCCCGCACAGGGGATAGAAGGTCGCGTCCGTGACCCTCGGAGGTGGCGGCGGGGGGGGGATCCCAAGGAAAGAGGCACCTTCCGGTGATTTTCGCGATCTCGGGGTTCGGTGGGGTGGAGGTGTAGCCCGCTCTTCTGTGACGAATTTCCGACTCGGGACACTAGCTTGCCAGGAGGCTGCCCCGCCCGCGGCAGTCCCACGACTCGATCGCGAACGAGGGTCGATAGAGTAGGGAGCCACCACGTATCCGGTGTCGAGAACTGGGAACCCTTTCACTATGGATGTACAACAGGTTGTCTGGCAGGCCTCCGAGCAGGACATTGCCCGCTCCCGAACCGCGGAGTTCATGGCCCTTCACGGGATCGAAAGCTACGGGGAGTTGGTGCGTCGCTCGAGCGATGACATCGAGTGGTTCTGGGATGCGGCCATCGACTATATGGGAATCCACTTCTCGACCCCGTACCACAGCGTCCTCGATGCTTCCGACGGCCCGGCCTACCCGAGGTGGTTTCTAGGAGGGCGTCTCAACCTTTCGGAGGTGTGCGTGGACAGGTGGGCCGCCCAGGACCCCGACCGGGTGGCGATGGTCGCCGAGCGGGAGGACGGTTCCCAGCGCACGTACACCTTCGGCAAACTGCTCGAGTTGGTGGAGCGGGCCGCCGGAGCTCTCGCCCGGGCGGGCGCATCCAAGGGCGACATCGTTGCGGTCTACCTTTCGATGGTGCCCGAGGCTGTGGTGGCCATGCTGGCGGCTGCCCGGATCGGTGCCATCTACGTACCCATCTTCTCCGGCTTCGGAGCCGAAGCGGTCGCTTCCAGGCTGGCGGCGTCCGATCCGGCCGTGGTTGTCACGGCCGACGGTTACACCCGCCGCGGAAGGCCCATCGCTATGAAGGAAGTGGCGGACGCAGCCATCCGGATGGCGGGCCTGGCGCCGTCCGTCCTTGTGGTCTCCAATCTGGGACGGACCGACATCCCATGGACCCCGGAACGCGATAGATGGTGGGACGAGGCCCTCGGGAAGGCCGACAGGTTGCCGGCGCTTGCTACGGCCAGCGAAGACCCGGTTCTGCTCGCCTATACGTCCGGCACAACGGGCAAACCGAAGGGCGTAGTTCATGTCCAGGCAGGGTTGACCGTGAAACTCGCCGCCGAAGGCGCCTTCCAGTTCGAGATGCAGCCCGACGACCGTGTGATGTGGATGACCGACATGGGCTGGATCATGGGACCTTGGGTGGTCGTCGCCGGGATGGCGAACGGCGCCTCGATCGGATGCTATGACGGAGCGCCCGACTACCCGACACCGGGCCGACCGTGGGAGTTGGTCGAATCGATGGGCATCACCATCCTCGGGATCTCCCCAACTCTCGTGCGTGCTCTGCAGCCTCACGGTGCCCAGGAGGCGGCAGCCGCGGACTTCTCCACCCTGAGGGCCTTCGGGTCCACCGGCGAACCATGGAACCCGGCTCCGTGGTGGTGGCTATTCCGCGACGTGGGTGGTGAGCGGCACCCCATCATCAACATCTCCGGCGGGACGGAGGTCGGTGCCTGCCTGCTGTCGGTCAACATCCTCCAGGGAATCAAGCCGGTCTCACTAGGCAGTCCCTCGCTGGGCATGGCCGTGGATGTATACGACCAGGAGGGACTTCCGATCCGGGGAGAGGTCGGCGAATTGGTGTGTAGGAAGACCTGGCCGGGCATCACGCGGGACTTCTGGGGAGGCGACGACCGCTACTTCGACACCTACTGGAGTCGCTGGCCTGACGTGTGGGTGCACGGAGACTGGGCCTCTGTCGACAGCGACGGCTTCTGGTTCCTCCATGGACGATCGGACGACACTCTCAACATCGCGGGTAAGCGGATCGGACCGGCCGAGGTCGAATCGGCGGTCGTTGCGCACCCGGATGTGGTCGTGGCCGCGGCGATAGGTATTCCCCACCAGGTCAAGGGTGAGGTGATAGCCGTATTCGTGGTACCGACGCGTGACGGGGACGGCGACCGGCTAGCAGGCGAACTGTCCCAGTTAGTGGTAAGGGCCCTCGGCAAACCCTTCCGTCCCGCCGCCATCACGTTCGTTGACGACCTTCCCCGGACTCGATCGGCCAAGATCATGCGGCGGGTCGTACGAGCCCGTGCCCTGGGAAAGGACCCGGGCGATCTCACCAGCCTAGAGAACCCCGCTGCGGTGGAGGCCATCGGCCGGCTCCAGTTGTAAACACCAGCAAGGTGGGGCACCACGGCTATCCTGGTGCAATGGCAACACTCACGACGGTGATCAAGGAGGTCCTTAGCCGCGCAGCGTCAGGACCAATGAACGAAATGAACACGCGTGTTCTCCTGATTGAGCCTTTGCTCGACGCTCTGGGATGGGACACTCGCGATCTGAGAGTTGTAACCCGAGAATACAAGGTATTCGATGGCAAGTTTCTCGACTACGCACTCAAGATCTCCGGCCGACCGGCTCTGTTTCTTGAAGCGAAGGCGCTGGGTACCAAGCTTGACGACCCCAAGGTCGTAGCTCAAACCATAAACTACGCCAACAACGAGGGTGTGACTTGGTGTGTGCTCAGCGATGGGCAACATTACAGGGTGTTCAAGGCTACTGAACCAGTTGCAATGGACAGGAAGCTTGTCTTCGAAGTTGATTTGACCGATGTGGTAGAAGATCCCCAGGATTCAAATGTTATTGAGATGCTTCACCTTCTCTCTAGTGAATCAATAGCGACCAACTCCCTTGCGGACTACATCAGTGATAGACGAGTTTCCAGAGCGTTGAGGACCTTGATTATAGAGCCACCCCAGCCATTTTGTGATCTAATAAGTAGTCTTATCCCAAGATCAGAGCGCAATTTGTCGACGGCACAGATTCGAGCTTCGATTAAGCGAATCTTAGTTTCACTCCATGAGAAGCCTTCCACACCTACTAACCTGATTAACGACGACGGCCCGGACGAGATTAGTCAAGCGGACCCTAAGAAGAATCTCCCACCTCTCTATACATTCGAGTATCACTTTGGGAAGAAGCCAGCTCTTGTTACTGACTTATACAAACGGCTTCATGAGCAGGTCATGTCTCTTAGTGTAGACATAGAGCGATCGTTTAGAAAGTACTACGTTAGCTACAAGATCGGCAGACGTTCTGTCTTATGTGTTGAGCCACAACAGAAGCGGATGAAACTGTTTCTGTCACTAGATCCGAAGCAACATGTTCATCATCTCGTTCGTGACGTTACGCACATCGGGCATGCTGGTACAGGTAACATGGAAGTAATTTTCGAATCTGTGGAGCACTTAGATCAAATACTGGAGTGGATTACGAAGGCCGTAGCGGACTTGAGTAACTCTCGTTAGAAACAAGAGGACTTGAACACGAGTCCCTTCTCCCGATTGTACTCTTCTATCTCATGCACGCTGCATGATTCTCACGAAAGTGTCGCCCAAGATGAGAAGCATCGATGACCCTTTCGTCAGGGCGGTCAGAACTACCACCAACGATCCGGACTGACAACAGACGGTCCACTGACCTCACCTGCCCTGCTGTTTCATGATGTAACGGGTGACCCGCAGGATCTGCTCCTCGGAAAGGGTTCCCCGGAAGGAGGGCATCCGGCCGATCCCGGCGGTGATCGACTGCTGGAAGTAGCGTTCGGGTTTGTCGATCGACCGGGCGTCCTCCCCTACCAGAGCCACACCGGTGCCTCCGCGCAGGTCCCTACCGTGGCATTGGACGCACAACTGGACGTAGATCTCCTCGCCGGTGGCGTCCTCCGCCACTCCTGAGCCTCCGCACGCAAGGAGCGCCGTCAGCAGGGCACTGACGAGGACTGCTCGGACCAACCGTCCGATCAAGAACCCGACCCGTCGCGGATCGAGTTCAGATAGTTGTAGATGGTGATGCGACTCACACCCATCTGGTCCGCAACCTCGTTGATGGACTTCCGCAAGCGGAAGGCTCCTCTCTCGTCCAGCAACCTGACGGCTATCTGCTTCTGCACCCGGCCGAGTTCGGTCAGCTTTCCGCCCAGTTCGCGCTCCACCTGAGTCACCATGTGATCGAGCACATCGTGAAGGGAGAGGATCCTGACCATGGCCAGGACCTCCCCTTCCCACTCCAACGGAATGCAGTGACCGTCCTTCTCGTCGGGTCCCACGATCTCCGCGCCCACTGCACCGACCAGGGGTCGAACGGCCGCGATCACAGGATGCTCGGTCGTCATGGTGTCACGACCATGCTGACCGACACCCTTGTCGCCCCGGCCTCCATAGCGGCACGGATGCCGCTCGCAACCGCCGAGAGCACTTCGTCGAGCGAACCCTCAACAGAAGTACCGAACGGTCCGATATCCGACTCCTTCGGGGCCAGGGCGTTGATCGCTGCCTCGACGTGGGGTCCAGGGTTCCCCTCTTCGAACGGTTCCACGGTGAGTTCAGCGCGGACCAGCAATCATGCTCCTCTTCCGGATAGGTCAAGGGTATACGAGATCGCTCGATTCGAGGAAGTTCCGACGTTGCGCCAACGGACCAACGCTGACAGAATGTAAAATAATCGACTTCCAACTGACCGAGGAATGCTAGGTCCATCCGGTGGAGGACTTCTCATGACGCTGATCGCCCAGCAAACAATCGAATTCAGGCTCAACGGGCGGACCGTCTCGGTAAGCGCCGACCATCCGCACCTGCTGTCGGCGCTCCGAGAGGAACTCGACATCACTTCGGCGAAGGACGGCTGCGCGCCATCCGGCCAGTGCGGTTGCTGCACCGTCCTTGTGAACGGAAAGGCCCTGGTGGCCTGTGTTCTGGCCTTGGAGAAGGTGGCCGGCAAGGACGTAGTCACCTTGGAGGGATTCGACTCCGCCGAGCGGGACCGCCTGGCATCCGCCTTCGCGGTGACCGGCGCCCTGCAATGCGGGTTCTGCACCCCGGGCATTCTGGTCAGGGCCAAGGCGTTGATCGACCAGAAGGGCTCCCGGCTCACCAAGCGGGTAACCGCCGGCCGGCTCGGAGCTCACCTCTGCCGGTGCACGGGCTACACCAAGATATTCGACGCCATCGACATGCTGACCTCCGGGGAGATCCCACCTCTCGAGACCTCCGGCGGAGTCGGTAAGTCAGGCATCAAGTACGAGGCTTACGAACTGGCCCTCGGGGACCGCGACTACATCGACGACATCCGTTTCGACGGGATCCTCCACGCCGCTCTCCGTCTCACCGACCACGCCCGCGCCGACGTGGTGAGGATCGACACCGCAGCGGCCGAGGCCGTACCCGGCGTCCATGCCGTGTTCACCGGCGCAGACGTGCCGGGCGACCTCAAGGTGGGCCTGATCCACAAGGACTGGCCGGTGTTCATCCCCGAGGGTGGAAGGACCTCCTACTACGGGGACGTACTAGCGGTGGTGGTGGCTGACGACCGGCTGACAGCCCGGAAGGCAGCCGAGGTGATAGAGGTCGAGTACCGGGTGCTGCAGCCGTTCACCGATCCTGCCGAGGCGGTCGCATCCTCGGAGAACGCGGTATGGGGACTCGACGGCAACGTCCTCTCCGTCTCCGAGTACGCCAGGGGAAACTTCGAGTCCGCCTACGAGGCGTCGCCGCACAAGGTGCACGAAACGTTCATCACCCAGCGGGTGGAGCACGCCTTCCTGGAACCGGAGTCGACGCTGGTCGTGCCGGTGGGCGGCGGACGGCTGATGCTCTACTCGGGGGGTCAAGGAGTGTGGGACGACCGCGACCAGGTGGCCTCGGTACTCGGTATCGATCCCTCTCTGGTCACCGTCGAACTCGTGTCGAACGGGGGCGCCTTCGGCGGCAAGGAGGACATGGCCAACCAGGCGCAGACGGCCCTCGCCGCACATCTACTGGGCCGCCCGGTGAAGTGCACCCTGTCGCGGGAGGAGTCCCTACGCATCCATTCCAAACGCCACCCGATTCGTATGGAACTCTGGGCGGCCTGCGACCAAGCCGGGAGGTTGACCGCGCTCAGAGCCCGGATGCTGGGTGACTCGGGCGCCTACGCATCGGTGGGCATGAAGGTTCTGGAGCGGGCCGCCGGCCACGCCAGCGGGCCCTATGTGGTTCCCAACATCGATGTGAGAGCTATCGCGGCCCGTACCAACAACCCCGTGTGCGGGGCTTTCCGCGGCTTCGGGGCCAACCAGGCCCAGTTCGCCATGGAAGGCGTTATGGACCGGCTTGCCGAACGGGTAGGAATAACCGGATGGGAGATGCGAAGCCGCAACGTCATCGAACCGGGGACCGTGTGGGGTCCCGGCCAAATAATGGACGACGGATGCCGGGGCGCTCGCGAGTCTCTCAACGCGGTCAAACCCCACTACGACGCAGCCCGGGCGGCCGGGAAGGCGGTCGGTGTCGGTCTCGGCCTCAAGAACAGCGGCCTCGGGAACGGTTTCAAGGAGGTGGCCCGGGCCGTGGTCCGCTTCACCCGTGAGGGCACCGTGGAGGTACGTCATTGCTGGACCGAGATGGGCCAGGGCATCCACACGGTGGCCCAGCAGGTAGCCGCCGAGGAACTCGGCCTCGATCCCAAGTCCATCAGGGTGATCGTCGACACCAGCCGGGAGCTCGGAGCCGGACAGACCACCGGATCACGAGGAACCCTGATGGGAGCGGGAGCGGTCCAAGCCGCCTGCCGGGCAGCCGACGAGGGAGGACGCTTGCCCAATGTCGACTACCACGGCGAGTACCGGATCGACTGGACGAACTCTCTCAAAGAGGGCTTGGCGAACCCGACCATACACTCGGCGTTCGGATACGCGTCCCAATTGGTGATCGCGGACAAGCGGACCGGCAAGGTCGAACGGGTGGTAGCCGCCCACGATGTGGGCCGGGCAATGCACCCCGTGCTGTGCGAGGGCCAGATCGAGGGCTCGGTACACATGGGTCTGGGGTACGCCCTTACCGAGGATTTCCCTGCCGACGACCAGGCCCGTCCCACCAACATGACGTTGCGAAGCCTCGGGATCATACGGCCGAAGGACATGCCGGATGTGGACGTGATCCTGGTCGAAGTCCCCCAGCCCCGCGCACCCTACGGCATCAAGGGTGTGGGCGAGATAGGGCTCGTCCCCACAGCCGGGGCGGTGGCGGCCGCCCTTCACGAGGTAGACGGCCAGTGGCGGAACCGGCTTCCCATGAACGTTCACGGACCGATTGCCAAGTGACCGCTGGTCTGCCTGTGAAGGGGCGTCGCTCGCAAGCCGGACACGGCAGATCACCCCACAGCCGGACAACGCCGGGCTTGGTGTGCGCCCACCATCACCTGTACTCGACGCTCGCGCGGGGAATGCCCGCCCCTCCGGCCGTGCCTACGAGCTTCCAGGGCATCCTGGAGCAGATCTGGTGGCGGCTCGACACGGCCCTCGACCTGGAAATGATCCGCTGGTCAGCCATGCTGGGGGCCCTGGAGGCACTCGAGTCGGGCACCACCGGGATCGTCGACCATCACGAGTCACCCAACGCCATCGAGGGTAGCCTGTCGGTGATCGCCGACGCCTGTGCCGAGGTGGGTGTGCGGATCAGTACCTGCTACGGGGTGACCGACCGGCACGGCCCGGACGGTGCCAGGCGCGGCCTGGAGGAGAACCGCCGTTTCCTGACCGAGGACGGCCGCGGAATGGTAGGGATACACGCTGCCTTCACCTGCGAGCAGGGGACCCTCGAAGCGGCGGCCGGCCTCGCCCAGGACCTCGGGGCCGGTGTCCACGTTCATGTGTGCGAGGGACCGGAGGACCGGGACGCGCCCGAGCGACTCCATGGATTGACCCAAGATTCCTGGTTGCTCGCCCATTGCGTTCACCTGGCCACCGACCACCGGATGCGCGGGACGGTCCTGCACAACCCCCGCTCCAACCTCAACAACTCGGTCGGATACGCCGACCCGGCGCGCTTCTCCAACCCGGTTGCCCTCGGGACCGACGGTATCGGCGCCAACATGATCGAGTCCTTCCGGCTCGCCTACGTGATGCACCGTTCCGCCGATGTCACCGCCACTCCCGACACGGCTTGGGCCTGGATGGAAGCAGGGTGGGACCTCATGCCCGAGTGCCGGGATGACCGGGTCACCTGGAGCTACGACCCGATGGATCCATGGCATGTGGCGTTCACGGCCGGGATACGCCCCCTCGAAGTGGAGGTTGGCGGGAAGGTCGTGTATGCGGACGGCGCCCCCACGCGGGTGGACGCCGCTGAAGTGCGCGCGAAGGCGCGCGTGCAGTCGGCCCGCCTGCACGCCAGGCTATGAGCGATGCCTGAGACGCACGAGCCCCTCACCCCGTTCGGACTCTCCGATCTGCTGGACCGCATCGACTACGAGTGGGAGAGCCGGCGGCGCGTCTTCGACCTGCCGATCGCCCGCTTCTTCAACGTGTCCGAAGGCCCGGACCTGTCGATCGACTTCCTGGGCCGGCCCGCCGCCACCCCGGTAGGGCCCGCGGCCGGACCGCACAGCCAGATGGCCCAGAACATCGTCCTGTCCTGGCTCGGTGGCGGCCGGCTGATGGAACTCAAGACGGTGCAGATCATGGACGAACTCGAGATCGGCCGGCCCTGCATCGACATGGAGACCATCGGGTACAACATCGAGTGGAGCCAGGAACTCAAGATCCCCCAGTCGCTGGAGGAGTACGTCAAGGCCTGGATGATCCTCGGGATCCTCCAGGAGTGGGGCGAACTCGCCCCCTACATCGGGACCGATCCCGGACCCTGCATCTTCGATCTATCGGTCGGCTACGACCTGGAGGGCATCTCGACCCCGCAGGTGGCCTGGTTCATCGACTCGATGATGGACGCCTCCGAGGAGATAGAACGCCTGAGACCGCAGATCGACGGGGCGTTCGCCGGGTACCGCGACCTGGAGTTCCCGTCCCGGATAGCGGACACCGTGACCCTCTCCACCTTCCACGGGTGTCCCCCCGACGAGATCGAGTCGATCACCAAACACCTGATAACCCGCCACGGCCTCGATGTGATCGTGAAGCTCAACCCCACCCTGCTCGGCTTCGAGAGGGTCGAGGAGATCGTGCACCAGACCCTGGGGTACGGATTCACGGTACTGCGGCGAGAGGACTTCGACAACGACCTCCAGTTCGATCGCGGGCTGGAGTTGATCGGGGAACTAGAGGGCTTCGCCGCCGACCACGGGCGCCGTTTCGGTATCAAGCTCACCAACACCCTGGTGGTGGAGAACACCAAGGGCTTCATGCCCGACCAGACCATGTACCTGTCGGGGCCTCCCCTGCACGTGGTGTCCACCACGCTGCTGGGCGAACTGCACAAGGCGCTGCCCGGAAGGCTGAGGATCGACGGTCAGGACGGCCCGGTCCAGGTGTCGTTCTCGGCCGGCATCACCAAGGAGAACCTCCCCGACGCCGCCGCACTGGGGTTAGCACCCCTGACCATCTGCTCCGACCTCCTCAAGCCCGGTGGCTACGGACGCCTGAAGCCGATGCTCAAGGCCCTGCAAAAGGTCATGGTCGGCGCGGGGGCGGCCTCGCTGTCCGACTGGCAGGCCCATCGGGGGACCCTGTCCAACGGGCAGGGGGCGGTAGCGGCCTACATCGCCCAACTCCACGACCCGGCGACCAACGGGCGCTACACCCTCGAGGGCAACTCGAAGCTGCCCAGAGCCGTGGACAACGACCTGCAGATGTGGGGATGCGTGGCATGCAATTTCTGCGTGACCGTCTGTCCCAACGATGCCTTCTTCCGGATACCCACCCCACCCGAACTCGACGCGGTCGGCCTGCAGCAGTACCTGGTCCTCGCCGAGTTGTGCAACGAATGCGGCAACTGCATGGTGTTCTGTCCCGAGGTGGGTGACCCGGCCGTCATCAAACCGCGCCTCTACATGACCGAGCATCGCTTCCAGGAGGAGACCGAGCAGGCTTTCCTCGTCCACCAGGATCCGGACGGTTACTGGGTGCAGCCCAACAGCGCCGGCGCCGAGTGGACCGGCGACCTGCTCCTGCTGCTGAACGGAGCGGAAGGGTTCGTGCTGCCCCCGTCCGACAAGCAGGCCAGGAAGTAGGCAGCGGCCCCAGCCCGACTACCCATGGAGTAACCGATGGCCCGTACGATGCAAGAAGTTCGCCGCTTCGTCGGCGCCGACCACGGCCTGTCGGTGGTCTCGTTCGGGCGTCCCGACCAGTCGGTGCACTCCACCGTCGTCAATGCGGGCGTGATGGACCATCCCGTCACCGGCGAGGAGGTGGTGGCCCTGGTGGTGCGCGGCAACACCGTCAAGCTCCGGCACTGGCGCCACACGCCGAGAGCCACCATCGTGTTCCGGTCGGGTTGGTTCTGGGTCGGCGTGGAGGGAACCACCAGCATCATCGGCCCGGATGACCCTGACGAAGGCTTCGACCCGGCCGCGGTGCCGCAGTTGCTGCGGGACGTGTTCACGGCCGCCGGAGGCACCCACGACGACTGGGACGAGTACGACCGGGTGATGGCAACCGAACGCCGCGCGGCTATCTTCATCCACCCCACCCGCATCACCGGAGTCGGCCAACCCTGAGCGGAGCCAGGAAGTACATCCGATCCGGAACTCGGCACCCCCAGATCAGGTCACGTGTCTAATGGTGCGCCCGTTGAGCGGCTGTATCGCACGATTGTTGGGTCCCCGAGTCGCTGAAGTCAAGGCTGCTAACTGGTCCGCCGAGACTGTCAATGACCCCTCCATGATGAACCAGTCAACAGGTTCGATACAGGGAGGAGTGGTCGTGGAGCCGATATAGTGGAAGTATCCATTAGCTCTTGGCTTGAGGAATCTACTGTGCAGCATGGGATGGGTTCCATACGGAGACCTTTTGGACTCGGAGGTTGTGATTAGGCCATCAACCAACGTATTGGCGTCCCCGACTTCTACCATAAGAGCGACTACCGCCAGATCGCTTTCGCTATTCTCATGTACGATATGTATCTCTGCGGAGTACCGTCGATTGTCGATCAGGTGTTCTGACGGTGCATGGTAGTGTGCTTGCACCAACTCGAACACGCCGGTGGAGGTAACTACATAACTGTCTGGATGATACCAAACAGTTATCGTCCTCCCATTGTTATATACACCAATGGGTTTGCTGTTATACAAGAACTCGATATGTGTTTCGGTAGCTCTCTCATAGCCCGTGATGTCGATGGGAGACTGCCGCAGACCGCTATCGCATGGTTGGAAGGAGTCCGATAGCGACGACCAACGATCCGGGCCGGTCACTCCTTTGTAAGACCATATCGGACGTTTCGTATCGATTTCTCGCACGTCATATCTCCAAAAGACTCAGAACGTTGCCAGTTCGTGATCCAGGAGGGTGCTGAACAATGACGATTGCTCGGGCCTGCCGCCCGCCAGCCCAGGCATTTTGCCGGCGGTTGGCAGGCCGCTGGTGGATTGCTCAGCACCCTCCTAGAGCCTTGACCCTATCCGGCGCTCCCGTTGCTGCCTCTCATCTGAGATCAGCTACCTCGATGAAGGCGTACACAACCCCGGAGATCGCGAACAGGCCGGCGGATAGAACGCGATCACGGGACGACCGGGTCGGATCCAGCCCGTTGCGGTGCATGAAGGTCAGGCCTGCAGTAGGTGGGCGAATGAGGCCCGGGCCTCCTCGGTAGCCAGGAACAACGGGGCGCGGGCACGTCCGGCGCGCAATCCCACCATCTCCGCGGCGGCCTTGACGCCCGGGATCCCGTAGCGGGCCACCCCGTCGTTGGCAGCCGTCAGACGATGCTGCATCTCCATGTCCCCGGGGGGAGTCTCCAGGGCGGCGGCCACCACTTCGAGGCTCAACTCCGGCACGTAGTTGGCGGCTGCCAGGATGGCGCCATGCGCTCCCGCGGCAAGGGTCAGGGTCACCGCCGGGGCCGCCCCGTTGTAGAGGGCGAAATCGTCCGGTAGCCGCGCCAGCATCCGCTGGATGCGGATGGCGTCTCCACTGGAGTCCTTCATGCCTACCACATTCGGGTGTTGGGCCAGTTCCCAGACAACCTCCAGCGGCATCGAGTACGCGGTAACCACCGGGACAGAATAGAGGAATACCGGTAGGGGGGATTCATCGGCCACCTCCCGGAAGAAGGCGGCCACGAAGTCGGTGCGGTTGCGGGACAGGGTGGTGGGCGTCAGCACCAGCACTGCGTCAGCACCGCCTTCGGCCGCTTCGGCGATCTGGCCGGTGGCGATCCGGTTGGTCTCGGCGTTGATCCCGCACAGCAGGAACGCGTCGTCACCCGCGCTTTCCCGTGAGGCAGAAGCCAACTGTCGTCGCTCTCCCGGCTCCAGGAGGGGACCTTCACCGGTGGAGCCGGCGAGTACGAAGCCGCCATAGCCCAGGCCGCCGAGTAAGGACACGTTGTGGCGGTGTGCCTCGAGATCGATGTCTTGGCTGTCGTCGAAGGGTGTGATGATGGCGGGCATAGCCCTTGGCAGTGCTCTCATGAGGCCCGGATCATAGCTTCCCGGCAGCCGGCGGTCGGGTTATCTCTAGCGGAGCAAGCATCGAATCTCGCATGGCTATGCCGGCACTGACCTACGGCCAACGGCGAATGGTGGACGCTGCCGAACCCAACACAGATGCCAGATACCCGAGATCGTCCGGGTCGCCTGTCAGTACTTCCTCACTCAGCCGGAGTGCCACGAGAACGAGGTGAGCGTCGACCACATCGGAGGTTGAGGTGAGTGCCAGAAGACGGCCGACAGCCATGCCATCGTCGAAGGGGTGTACGGTGAGCGTCTTGACGAATGCTGCAAGCCGAGCCTGGCGGGCCCCACCCCGCCATACCTGTGCGACCACGGGATGCGTTGTATGCAGTTGGATCTCGGAGGATGGGCCACCGGCGATGAAGCGTCGTGCAATGTCGTAGCCGCGGTCGACCGAGATCAATACCCTGCATCAAGGATCACAATCCGTGTCGCTCGGCCAGGGCCGCCACGCCGTCCGGGTCGACCGGGCCATCCTCGGCGTTCCAAGCCTTGATGAAAGCGTCGAAGGCCGCACGCCGCTCTCGATCAGCAGCGAGCATGCGAAGTGCTTGACGAATAGCGCTGGTCTTGCTGCCGAACTCCAGCGCGAGCTTGTCGAGAATCCGCTCATCTTCGCCCCTAAGACGGATAGTTACGATAGCCATCTCGCTACTATACCACATATATTGGTATACATCAGTGCATAACCTTCACACACATACGCTCAGGTGTAGTGACACTTCCGTTTCCACGCCTGGTTCTCTTCGAAGGGGTCAACCGAGAACTAGGGCCCGGTTGACTCCTCGATCGTCACGGAATGGACGATCACGTCCCTCGACGGGGCGCCTCCCAGAGCGCCGGTGGGCGTGTGGAGATCCATTATGGAACGCGCTACCGCCAGGCCCGCCTCGTCGGTCACACCGAACACGACGTAGATGCCCTGGGAGTCCAGGAGGGCGGCGTCAGGGCCGGTCGTGATGAAGAACTGAGCGCTCCCGGAGTCGAACCCCGACGACCGGGCCATCACGAGTTGGCCGGGTTGGTAGCGGTAGGGACCGACCGGTTGACCGGTGTCGGGGTCCATCTCGAACTGGGGCTCGTCGGGGATGTTGTAGCCCGGACCCGGGTCGGAGGGGCTGTTGGTGTGGGGAGAACCGCCCTGGATAATGTCGATCGAGGGATCGGTGCGGAAGAGCAGGGTGCCGTCGTAGTAGCCCCAGCGGGCGAGGGTCACGAAGTTGTTGACCGTCCCGGGCGTGTCGGCCGGCGTCAATTCGAAGCGCATCTCCCCTTCGCTCGTGTCGAACACCGCGGTGTATCGGGCCGCAGGGTCGATACACATCGGATGGGGACCCTCGAAGTCGATCCTGGGCCCGTCGCTTCCATCCGTCGCCGGACACCCTTCCGGCGGCGCCACAGGGGAGGGAGCGGTCGTATCGTCGGCGACCGATTGTTCCGATCCCTCCGGGGCCGGCGAAGTGTCCACGGAGGACGCCAGAGTGTCCGCGGGAGGGTCGAGGCTCTCGGCGAGCTCGGGCTCGGGAACACTGTCTTCCATGACGGCGTCCGGCGACGTGGTGGTGGCGCTATCGAGGGCGACCGTGTCGTCGCCAGCCGGATCCTGGGACAGGATCAAGAACAGCGCCGCCGCGGCTAGCGCCGCCAGCGCGGGCAGGGCGATCATCAGGTATCTGCGCCGGGCGGCCCGCGTCTGTTCGGCAGCCCGTGCCTCCTCCAGCCTACGTTGGCGGTTCTCCTGCTTGCGGCGTTGTGCCCTGCCCACGATTCCCAATCACGTCTTCGGACCTTCCGGCACGCCATTCTACGCCGCCCGCGCTGACACAGGATTCGTGCGTCACCGCCAGGGTGAACCCACGGGCCCGCCCCATCGAGCACGGCAACCAACTTGGTGGAATGGTCCGGATCGCCGGTCAGGATGTCGTCCCGCAACAGGGCCAGACGGACGAGATGGCCGTCGACGACATCCGAGAAGTGCGAGAGAGCCAGAAGCCGGCCAACGGATGGACCGTCATCTAGCGAGTGCGCCGTGACCGTCTTGGAAACGCAACCAGGCGGGCTTGCCGGGACCCACTCCTCCACACCTGCGCTACCACCGGATGTCTCGCATGCACCTGCGTATCCGACCGAGCTACAGCGGCGAAGAAGGCGCGTGCGGACTCGTCTCCGCGGTTGACCAAGATCAACACCCCGGCGTCAAGGCTCACAGCCCGTAGCGCCGCGCTATTGCTGTCACCGCTTCCTCGTCCACCGCGGCTTCGGCGTTTCAAGCGTAGAGGAAAGACTCGAGGGCGAGGTGTCGTCGCCGGTCGGCCGCCAGCGATCGTCGGGCGTGACGGATGGCAGCCAATCTGCTTCCGAACAGCGGCGCCAACCCGTCGAGGGTCTCCTTGTCGTCGGCATTGAGCCGAACGGTTGTGGTGCTCACGACCAACTACTGTCCACACGCGTGCTACAGCATTGACAGCCAACAAGGCTGGCTACACGCATCACCACGCAGCGTCGGGGAAAGTGGGGGCGGGCCGACGCGCAGGGTCCTGCCGTCAGCACAACCGCCCCTAAGGCGGCTTCCTGGACGTGCCCAGGGTTGTAGGTGCACTCGCGCTCGGCCATCCGGGTTGAGAATCACACCTCTTGAAGCGGGCTGCGGCTCAGCGTACGTTCGTCTTATGAGCGAGACCGACCACGCTCGGAGAGCTCCGGACGATACGCCACAGCCCGCGAGATCCACTTGAACAAAGGACCTGGACTCCGAGGATCCGATCGAGAGCGACTCCGTTTCAGCCATCATGCATTGAAGCGAATGGGCGAGCAGGTTATCACCCAGGAGATGGTGGAGACCGTACTGACACGTCCACGCAGGTGGTTCGAAGGAGACACCGCGAACGAGTATGAGTCCATAGTGAGGGGCCGCCGTTTACATGTTGTGGGTCTCCGTAGGCCCTCGACCGTTTATCGTCATTGTTCAGCACCCTCCTATTGGGTTGCACGTTGAAGGAGAACCGGATGCACGTTCGTTATGACTCGGACGCCGATGCGATCTTCCTCGTGTTGCGCGCCGCTCGCGGCGGGGAAGCCGGTGGGAGGCGACTGGACAGTACCCGCATCGCCCATCTCGACCGCTCGGGCCGCGTCTTCGCGTACGAGTTCCTGTCCGTAAGCCAAGGGGTTTCCCTCGACGGAATCGGAACCGACGGCGCAGCCCTGATCCGCGAAACGCTCCAGCCTATGAGCCAGATCGCCGTCGCCTGACGGCGGGTTGTCCATCCGCCTCGCTCCGAACCAAGCCCTGGGTCTGCGTCGAGAAGATCACCGTCTCAGGACAGCAGGTCACAACCCGGAGCACTACCCGCCCAACACCATTGCACCCACCGACCGCCACCACCAGACCGCCATACCTTTCCGGACTCCGCGCCTTGCATGCCGAGCCCAAGAGCGACAGGACCTAACCGGTAGATCAGTCGGTCCCACTGACTGGGTTTGAAGCGTGTCGCTATATCGACACCGGCGAGGACGGCACCGTGAGCCAGCGGTCCTTTCGCCGGCTGTTATACTCCGGACGGCCTCATCGATCCGAGGACTCTTCCCCAGGCTTGCGCTCTCGTGCGTCCGAAGTCCGTTCTCTGGCTCCAGGACCGAAATCAAGTATCTAGATGACCGACGTAACTTTATTTGAGCAACGACTCAGGGTCGCTTCGCCACGCGGCTGCCATGTAGTGAACCATATGGCCAGGCACGGGCATCGCTGCCTTGGTCCGTTCCGAAACCTTGTCGCGAGCGCAGGCGTTGGAGGCAATCCGGTTGGAGACGGGTCATGGTAGTTCCGATGCCCGGCGGGCCGGCATCCAAGGCCGCTGACCAGTACGAGTACCTCTGGACAGTGCTACGTTTGTGCGATTTGTTGGAGGGGCGAGTTGGTTCGATCCGTCTGGAGCCTCCGGGTCAAGCAGGGGTCGGAATCGAGATGGAAGTCGAGATCGACGGTGCCATCTGGGTGGAACAGGCGAAGTCGTCGGCGACCAAATGGACAATACACAGGCTGAAGAATGAGGGTGTATTGAGGGCCGCCAAAGCGCAGATCGACCGCGGGCGCCGTTTCCGTTTAGTTGCTTCCGCGCCCGCTTCTGATCTGGGCACACTCGCTGATCGCTCCCGGAAGACGGAGACATACGAAGAGTTCACAGAGTCACTTACACAACAGCGTCGCCCGCATCTCGCTCAGGTTGCTCAGGCATGGGGCATCGGGAATGAGCATTGTTGGCCTCTGATTCGGAAGGTCACAGTCGAGCAATACTCTCTCGACGAGTTGAGGCGGATTGTCAGAACGACCCTGCGGCAGTTATTCGTGGACGATCCTGATCTGGTGGTCGGTGTGCTATGGAACTTCTGTGACGGACACCTGAGTCTTCGTTTCACAGCACCTCAGGTCTGGTCCTACGTCGAGTCAAAGGGTCTCCGCCGACGCCTCATCGTGGGGGATCGCAACATCATCCGAGGGTTGCGTGGAACAGTCGATCGGCAACGGCACCGTGTAGAGAGCGCGGCACCTTCGGTGGGGTTCGTACGCCGATCCGACGTTGACGATATCGTTGGCAAACTTCGCGAGCCGGACGGGGCACAGCTGATGGTCGTGGACGGTCGGGCAGGCACCGGTAAGTCGAAAGTGGCGTTCGATGTCGCAACTCAACTCGACAGCGACGGCTGGTATGTCGGGCTCGCCAGGATGGACAGCAACGCTGCTACGTCTACCGCTATTGAACTCGGGCATCGGATGGGCCTGACGGAGTCACCGTCGGTGCTCCTAGCGGGTGTTACCGACGGGACACCGGCCCTCCTAGTTGTAGATCAACTCGATGCCGTCAGTACGTACAGCGGTCGCATGGGTGACAACTTCACAGCGGTGACTGAAGCCATTTCCGAAGCCAGAAGAGCGAAGAACCTCAAGATTATGCTCGTGGTCCGCACAGTCGACCTCGAGGCTGACCCCCGGATGGTTTCGCTGCTCCGCCGTGAGGAACAGGTGGGACGGCAGACAGTCGGGCTCTTGGATGTCGAGGACATCAAGGCGCATCTAGCTCATAGCAACATGCCTGTTCCGGCGTCGGCAACAACGTTGGAACTACTCCGGACACCGCTGCACTTTTCCGTGTTCACCCGTCTTGATGGCCGTTCCCGGGCTGAACGGTACAGAACTCTGCAGGATCTCTATCAGGAGTACACAGCACAGGTTCGCAGAGACATCGAGCGCCGAGTTGGCCACCTCGACTGGGTCTCAATCACGGCCCTGCTAGTCACTCACATGAGTGGCAACGAGGTGTTGACGGCTCCTGCCCATCTCCTCGATACCACCAACCAGTCAGAAGTTGATGCTCTAGTGTCCGATGGAGTGCTGGTCAAGGACGACAGTGGTATTGCCTTCTTCCATGAATCCTATTTCGACTACCTGTTCGCCAGATCGTTCGTCGCTGACGGAGACGATCTATGCGACTTTCTGGTGGAGTCCCGCCAGTACCTGTTCCGACGCTCCCAAACGCGCCAGGTCATGGAGTATCTGGCCGGTGTCGATAGGGTCCGCTTCCGGGAAACGGTCACTGCACTGCTCGCCCATGACGACATTAGGTCCCACCTGAAGGCTGTCGCTGTCAGTGTGTTGCGCCAGATCCAGCCCACTCCAGAAGACTGGCAGGCCCTCGAGGAGGTTGCGTGGAGAGACTCTCCCGTCGGCAAGAAGCTGCTCGGGTTGTTGGACCTGCCGGGATGGTTCGAGGCAGTTGATCGACTTGGACGGTGGGACCAGTGGCTCAACGACCCCGAGCGGGTCAACAGTGTGTTTGGCACGTTGACTTTGGCAGCACGAGAACAGCCTGTCCGCGTCTCAGATCTGGTCCGACCCTTTATTGGCAAATCCGAGGAGTGGCGAGTGCGTCTACGTTCGCTCGTCTCCTGGTCCCTGAGCAGCGGGCTCGTTGATCTCACTGCTGAACTCATTGATGAGGGCCAACTCGACGATGTCCGAAGTCCGATTGCGGTGAATAGCGACTTCTGGTCGCTTCTCTATTCCCTGAGCAGGAAAGATCCCGCAGGCGCGGCGCGCCTCGTCGGCGCCTACCTTCTCCGTGGTTTTGAGCGGGCTCGTCAAGACAGTTCTGACAACCCATTCGAGTCTGGACACCTGTCGCGTGCTTCACCGTCCCAATCCCAATCTGTCATCATTGAAATCGCCTCGCGGACTCCGGCCGAGTTTCTCCACCATGTGATGCCCTTCGTGATCCAACTCGCGGGGCGTACTGAGAGCGAACCCCTCCCCGGCCGGCTACCTCGAAGTCAACCCTGGGCTCTACTGCACCGGTCAACGGTGCACACCGTGCCAGCCGCTGTATTTGCCGGAACCGAGCGAGCTTTGACAGCCCTAGCCAAGGATAACCAGGAAGCGTGTTTAGCAGTTCTACGCGATATCAGGAACGCTGAGAATTACCACCTTCGGTTCCTGACGTGCCGGGCCCTAACCGCCATCGACGACGCCGACGCCGCTATCGGCTGGTTGCTCTCCGACACTCGCAACTTTGCGCTAGGGTGGGCCGACAGTTCGAATTGGGCATCGCGGGAACTGATCGAGCGACACTCCGCCGACTGTTCGCCCGACGTATTCGACAAGCTCCAGGCCGCTCTACTCGGCTATACACCACCGTGGGATGATCGTCGGTTCCGAGGCCGGGATCGGTACGAGCTGATGTCGGCCTTGGACATGACCCGTCTGTCGGATCTCGCCAGACTTAAACTCCAGGAACTCGAGCGACGCTTCGAGTCGGCCCCGCCAACGCCACCAAGACCTCTTGAGGCGTTCCAGGTCATGTCTCCGATACCAGAAGACTCTTCGAAACGCATGTCTGATGACGATTGGATACGCGCCCTCGAGAAGCATGCGGGAACGAAGACACGGTGGGTCGCGGACGACCGTCCGGTCGGAGGTGAAACTGAACTCGCCCGGCAGGTAGGCACTCGAGCGAAGGAAGACCCGGAGCGGTTCGCAAGGCTGGCGTTGCGGTTTACGCCTGGAATCCCGGCTGAGGCGATGAACCAGATTCTCCAACAAACCGAAGGAGCCCTGGGCACCGACATTCTTGCCGATCTGTGCGAACATGCCCACCGCACATATGGTGCCGCGGTAGGCCGATGGGTGTGCAGCAGTATAGCCAGGGCCAAGACGGTTAACTCACGTCTTACTCACCTCATCCGTGTGTATGCCCGAGACGCCGATCCGAGTACTTCTTCACAAGATGACTACAATGGAGACTTATTGCTCGCCGGTATTAACTCGACACGTGGGGAAGCAGCTCGCGCTGTGGCTAAGACGTTCTTCGCTAGCGACTCCTATGTCGAGGCCCTCCTTCCAGCACTATCATCTCTCGCAGTTGATGAAGCCCTGTCGGTTCGTGCTTGTGCCGCTGAGGCTGTCCTTGCTCTCTTCAACCATAATCGTGAATACGCGCTTGATCTCGCTGAACGTCTGTTGGACGCTCCGATTGAAGTCCTAGACGCCCAAACCAGTGAACGGCTTCTCATGTTCGCCATGCTATGGGAACCGAACCGTTTCGGGCTGACGATGGTGAGGGCACTGTCTAGCTCGTCTCAGATAGCCAGACGAGGAGGTCATATATGGGCAATAGCATTTGAGCAGGATAGGCTTAGTGACGGTGTTACCACGGATGTACAGGAACTCCCGACGGCAGCCAGACAAGGAGCCGCGGAAGTCTTCGTACAAGGGGTACCCAACAGCTTGAAGATCCTTCCTATTCTGTTCAACGATGACGACAAGGAGGTCCGTGAGATATCTGCTAGGGCACTCCTTAAACTTGAAGATATCCCCGGACGGTCGGACCGTGAATATCTGCTAGGTGCCTACCTCCGAAGTGCGGCCTTCCCAGTCCATCTAGATCTGGTCATTCATAAACTGACTGAAATAGCTACAAACCTACCATCAAACACGATAGATCTCTGTGAGGGAGCGATAGAGGTCACCGCCAGTGATCTCGGAGATATGACTTCTGCTTATTTCGGTGCTGGACGCGATATCACAACCATCATCGTCAGGCTCTACCGACAAGCAGGCCCTGAGATGCGGGGCCGCTGTCTGGATGTTATCGATCGGCTCACAGAACTTAATGCATATAACGTAGCCGAGGCACTAGACAACGAACGCTGATCGTCCATTCCCGCAGCCATTGCTGGCGAACCCCATACATGTGTCAGCGCTCGAAATGGCGGGTGACGGTCATTTCTATGCCGGTTTCGGTGATGATCTTTATGGCTATTTGGCCGGTCTTGGGGGTTCGGAAGGGGGCGGACTTGGTGGAAAGGGTGGCGTCCCATCGGAGTTGGTCTATGCCTCGACCCAAGGCCTTCTTGAGGCGTTTAACCTGGCGGTCGTTGGCGGCGTTGGGGAAGTGGATGCGGCGGGCGAAGAAGCTATGACCGTCGTGATCGGTGTCGATCATCCAGCAGGCCACGTCCCGAGCGGTGCCGCTGTCCAGGCCACCGGTTCGGGGGTTGAAGGTGTCGAAGCCGCGTAGCTCCACTTGGAACTGACCGTCGGGGTCGGTTGTGATGTCAAGGTCGGGCTCGGCCAGCATCACAAACGCCTCGGATTTGCGGTCGGGATCCAGCTCGCCGATCTGGAGGTCGCGGTTCATAATGACCCGTAGGACACGGACCCGGCCGATCCGGGTGTCGTCGGTAGTGGCTGGGTCGAACGAGAATGCGGCGGCGATCAGGATCTGCGTGCCGTGAATCTGGCGGGGGGCTTCGGTGGCTGCGGCGGTAAGCATCGCCGGGGTAACCGTCACGTCCTCGGCGGCGATCATCACGGCGGCGTCCTGTTCGGACGACCCTTTGACTGAGCAACGGGCCTTGTGCGTAACCAGGCTGCCGCGCTTGCCGGGCCACGGCTCGATCTCGTGGACCTCGATGGTCGAGGCGGAGAGCGTGTCGTTGATTCCGGTCTGGAGCAGGGTGTCCACTACCCGTTCGACGAATACGCCCGAGGCCGTAGCCTGTTGTGATCGGGCACTCTCGCTTTCTTCGATTCGAGAAAGCGGTATGTAGGTATAGGGCGTCTCGGATTCGACGGTGAACGGAGAGCAGACCCGCACAACCCCCTTGGTCTGCTCAGGACGGTCGGCCAACTCAATGAACTCCGGGGGTAGGTCGTAGGCGAGCCGGGCCGCCGACACATGGCGGACCTTCTCATAGATGAACCCGCCAGCAGGATCAATACTGCTATAATGGTTCTGTTCTGTTCTGTTCTGTTCTGTTCTGTTCTGTTCTGTTCTGTTGTGATCTGTTCTGTTCTGTTGTGATCTGATCTGATCTGATCTGATCTGATCTGATCGTCCAGAAGGGGTGAATAGCGGTCGTAAGACGTTGCCGGGCAACTGCTACGGACACCGTGGATGTATCGCAGGTGATCCACCGACGGCCCCACTTCTCGGCAGCGAATGCGGTAGTGCCGGCACCGCAGGTGGGGTCAAGGACAAGATCACCTGGATCTGTGGCCATAAGAAGGCAACGCTCGATGACGCTGTCTGCGGTCTGCACGACATACCGTTTATCCGATGTGGACATCTGTTGATGCCAGATGTTGTTTATCCGCCGACCGGGTATCTCCTCCTCGTACCACTTCCAGGCCAGTTCCGACGTGGGATTTGCGCTGTCGAGACGGCCCAACTCGGCCATCCAATCCAACCCCTCCATCGAAACGGCCCACTGTCGCGTCTCAGGACAGGGGTACTCGACACCGTTCCAAACGTACGATTCAGACCTGCCCGTGGTGGACCGACCCTGCGACGTGAGCCTCATGCGACGGTACAGGCGAGCTCCATCAGGCAGCAGATCAGGGTTTGCGCGTTCCTCCCCGGTCAACTTGCGGGTTGTGCCCTCAGCTTCCTCAACCATTACGTACGATGACATATGCTTGATCTTCCCCACACGGTCGAGCGGTTCATACAACTGCCGGTACTTGGCATGTGAACGATCCTTGGCATACCAAAGGAGAAAGTCCGCGACGCTGGGAAGGGTTTTGGACGAGGCTGAACCTGATGTGGCGAACGGGATAGTGGCTAACCGGTTCTCGTGACCGAACACCTCATCAAGGAGTACGGCCATGCGGTGCACGTTCTCGTCGCCGATCTGAACGAAGACCGAGCCGGACTCCGTAAGGAGGTCGCGGGCCAGGGTCAGCTTCTCAAGCATCTGGTCGAGGTAGCTGTCGATGCCGCGTTCGTAGGTGTCGCGGAAGGCGCGGATCATCTTGGGGTCGGCGGGCAGGCCTTGGCGGTTCTCCTTGGTCTCCCGCTGACGTACGGCAACCTGGAAGTTCGATTTGAAGCCGATGCCGTAGGGCGGATCGAAGAAGATCATCTGTACCTGTCCGGCCAGGCCCTCGCGCTGGGCTAGAGAGGCCATGACGCGGGCAGATTCGCCGTGGATCAGGCGGTTCTGCCAGTTGCCGGTGTGGCGGTACCACTCGTAGGACGCATCGGGAGGTAGGCCGTTGAAGTCCTCGAACAGGCCCCGCTGGTCGGGGCCGAACGATTGGAGCGACTTGACGAAGGCGCCCGGGTGCACTTTCTCGCGGATGTACAGCGGGTAGGCGTCGAACTCGTCCGGCTTCCTGCGGCGGTCCCAGGCCAGGGTGGGGGGCTCCCCCTTGCGGCGCCGCGTGGTCCAGGTCTGGGGTTGCTGCTCCTCGTCGGGCAGGAGCGCTTGCGTCTCCGAAGTTGGGATGTTGGTTCGCTCGGCGCTGTCGTGGGTGTAGTGGGCTGTGGGCGGCGGCTTCTTCTTGGCCATATCAGTTGCTCTCCGTCGTGGGGTTCGTAGTCGAGCCGGATCGGACTATCCGTTTGATCTCGTCTGATATGAGGTGGTATCCGACCGCGGCGTCGGTGATCTCGACAAACCTCCAACTGCGGAGGTGTGCCGGGATTTGGGGTGAGTTGGCCACTGCGGGTATCCACCACTCCGTCACGTAGCGAGCCTTGGTTTCCGATTCCTCGTCGGGACGGCCCTTGCATTCCACGATCAGGTGAACCGGATCACCGTCCCGGTTGCGGATGCGGGCGACGAAGTCCGGCTCGTAGCTGCGCCAGACTCCGTCTTCCAGGTAGGGGATGTCCCATCCCAGGCGGAAGTTCCGCACCCACGCCTCCACATCGTTGGAGTCCGCATCGAGCATCTTCGCAATGGTGGCTTCGAGGCCGCTGTGGCAGGCCGCTATGTTGAGTTCCGATCGTTCCGACGCGCGGTGGACGGGATCATCATCCGGGGGATAGCGGTCGGCCAAGGTGGTCTCGAAATCGATGGCTGAGGTGTCGAGCGTGGTCGGGCCGTCCGAGTCGAACATGCCTACGAGCACGGGGCCCTGCATGTCGCCGGAGCAGGCGTCCAGAACGTGGCCGACCACTTCTTCGAGGTGGGGTCGCTGCAGCACAACCCGCGGGTCCGGACAGTGGACATCCGGATGCTGCAACCAGTCCGACACGGCCTGCCGGAGATCCGCGAACAGCTGTCCCTTCCCCGTCGATGTCTGGCCATTGCCGGTGGCGATCACACGACGGACGCACGCGGCCGCTAGCCGCCATGCAGCCTGCTGGAAACGCACGTCGTCGATACCCACGAGCTCGGTCTCACCGGTCACGCCTCCGAGCTCGACCAGAGTAGGGCGGTCGAGAACCGACGCCTCATAGGGCTGCACCTTGGCGGGATCAAGCCTGATCCGGTTGGCGCCGGGTTGCCACGCATAGCCGGCCAGGCGCGGTAGCTCGATCCGCAGATCGGCCCGGTCGGCCACGGTCCGGACCGTGTAGGGCGGGTTGGGCGGTGGCACGTGTCCACGCCGACCGGTGGGCATGAAGTCGAACGGTATTCCCAGCACCTGGGAGTACTCGGGCGTGAGGCGTCCGTAGGAATCGACGCTCTCGTAATCGGTGCGCCGCAGGGCTCGGCCGGTAACCTGCTCGCACAACAGCTGGGTGCTGAAAGCGCGATAACCCAGCACGTGAGTGACAGTACGGGTGTCCCAGCCTTCGGTGAGCATCGACACCGAGATGACGCAGCGGATGTGCTCCCCCGGCTCGCCCACCCTCCCGACGGTGTTCAGGACGTTACGCAACAGCGAGATGTCGTCCGTAGCACCTACGCCACGGCGGGCAGCCGACAGCCGGGTGGCCTGCGCCTTCACTAGTTTGGCGAGCGCTCCCGTTATCTTGTCATCGCTGTCCAGCTTGGAGTGCATGAGCAGCGTGACCGGTGTTTCCTTCCACCCGGCGCTGCTCAGCCGGACATTGGATAACTCCGCCAAGGCACCTACTACGTACTCTGTGCGGCCCGACTCATCGGTGCGCTCGTATCCTCCTATGTAGTCGTACAGAGCACGGGCGTTGAAGATGCTGTTAGCCACAACGATCAAGACAGGGGGGGTGCGCCGACCGGCGTCCCGCCACCTCTTCCATTCGAGCACCCAGTCGAAATAGAGAGAGTGGAGGGAGTCCTCCAAGAGCCCGGGCAACTCCTCGCGGGTGACCTTCTTGGGTTTGGCGTTGGCATAGATGGCCCGCCATTTGACGTCGAAGCTCTCGGCGTCATCGTCGACGGGGAGCCGAGGGATCTTGACCAGCCCGGATTCGATGGCTTCCAGCAATGGGAAGTCCGAAACCACCCACGGGAACAACTCGCCGCCGTGCTTCTTGGCTGCGGTGCTGATGAACATGGGTGTGGCCGAGAAGTCGTAGATGGCCAGCAGGCGGTTCTGGTTCTGCAGGTCCCGGATGGCGTTGAACCACACCCCTGCCACCTTCTGGTCAGCCCGAGTCGTGGAAGCAAGACTGGGGTTGTAACAATGGTGTGCCTCGTCGTTCAGCACCAGGAGCCTGTCTCGCCCCTTCAGACTCCGCAGCACCCGATCGAGCATCACCGCAGCATCCTCGACTCCAGATTCGCCCAGAGGGTCGAGCACCTTGCGACCGTCGCCGGACACTCCTGACAGCAGGTCGCGGCGCTGGAAGGCCTGGAAGTTGACCACCGCAACCTGGGCGCGGTTGAGCCGCGCCCTCAGGTTGGGCGGCACCAGGTCCATACGGTCGTAGACGTTGCCCGGATGGGAGGGCGCCAGTTCCCCGAGCCGTTCCCGCACCGTATGACCCGGAGTGATGGCTAGAAAGGCGCTGGTGTATGGACTTGGCCCTCTCCGGCTGGTCGAAGAACGGCGGATGTCGTTCAGGGTGTGCCAGACGATCAACATGGCCATGACCATGGTCTTGCCTGTACCGGTCGCCATCTTGATCGCCCAGCGGACCATGTCCTCGTTCATCTCCTCGGAGCGGGGGGCGACCCGGTTCTTCGCATACTGGCGGCCTTGCCTGGTTTCGGTTAGCCAGATCACGGTCTCGACCGCCTCCAGTTGGGCAAAGAAGGGTCGGATGTGGCGGTTCTCGCGGGTCCAGTAGGCGAGAAGCCGCCGCGTCTGATCGGTCGCTCCCTCCCAGCGCCGTCTCCGCCAGCCACGTAGGTGAACACGAATCTCTTCGACGGTTTCGTTGAGGTCATCCGGGTTGAGTTCGAGGACCGCTTGGACGGGTTTGCCCTTGTGGGGAGTGGGCACCGGAAGGATCCCGTGCGACGGTCTCCGCCCTTTCTTTGGCGGCTGCCCTTCGATGGCTCGGCCATGGGCGTCGAGCTCCCAGTGGCGTCGAGGCTCCTCGTAGGGGGTGTTGATTACCGGGTTCGTTCGAGGATCGAGGTTCTCCGAATCGGACATCTGTTGGGCAGGATTCGGTGGCAAAGACTCGGCGGAGGATGCACTCATGGCCAGAGCGTACCGCGGCGGTGTGACACAATCCGGCATCCGATTCCGAACCCAGTGAGAACCTTCCACCGGTCGTGGTACCGGCTCACTAATCGCAACGGACGGGTCTCGGTCTCTCGGCTGCACCGACACGGATCAACGACGAACCCGTGGGCTCGCGCCAAGGCAGACACCACCCGTTCTTGATCGGCCGACCATCTCCCGGTGCGTGGCCCCCGTCCTCTATCCTTTGTCAGGTTCAACGATTGTTCGTGATAACAGTGTTGTCTTAACACAAGCGCGTTCCAGAATGACCGATATAGAGATCGGGGTCGGCGCATCGGCTGAGGGTGGCCTTTCTTCGGATCGCCACAGGAAGGAAGCGTGATGGTGATCGAATGGGGAACTGCCATAGCCACACTGGTCCCTGTTGCCGGGCTCGTGGACGGTGTATTCCGGGTGCTTGACGGCAGGCTCACTGGGACCGACCGACGGGCCAAGGAACGCTACACCGAGAGCGACCATCGGGCCGTGGCGCGCTAAAAGGAGATGGAGCGTCGGGCTGAGGAGCCCTACGAAGATCTTGTGACGCTGATCCGTCGCCACCACCCATCGGTCGCTGCTCATTGTGATCCCGGAATTGGGTTCCTATCCATCGGTGACGGGATCGGCTAGGTGCTGGATGCCGGACCAGTTGTCATCGTCATACGACTGGGCCTCGCGTGCTGAGGATGATCCGGTAGGTGGTCACGCAGAAGCCGCGTAGATGTGTCAGCTACGCCGGCGGCCGTGTCCAGCCAGGAAGAACACCACCCCGACCAGCCAGGTGATCGAGCCCCACAGAAGGAGGATGTCCCCATCCCGTAGGGCGGCGAGCAGGAACACGATGCCCGAGATCGTGAACAGGACCCAACCGATCAGGTCGAAGCGGCCGCCCAAAGTCAGTCTCCGGTCAGCCGGTCGAACTCGTCGATGCGCTTACCAACGGGATCGGCCAGCGCCTGGAGACCGGTCCAGTGGTCACCCGTCGAAGACTGCGCTCACCGCACAGGAGAAGCCGGGTAGGACGTCGGCGCCGTCCAGGAAGGCGTCGTCGCCGAGCGTGGCTACGGCAAAGTCGGGTCGATACACGTCGACGGTGCGCGAATCCGGATGGAGCACCCAGACCAGACGCACACCGTGGCTGAGCCACATCCATGCCTTGTCCCGGACCTTGCGCGGACTGTCGCTGGGCGACACGATCTCCGCCACCAAGTCGGGGACCGTCTCCGAGTACCCTCTGACCCGCACGCCTGGCGGTACCTTCTCTACTGAGAAAAACGCAACATCGGGCTCCCGAACCGTGTCCGGATCGCGTTCCAGCCAGACACCTGCGTCCGGGCCGGTCAGGCGTCCCAGCCGCCGGGGCTTGACGAAACCACCCAGTTCAATCCCCAGGTTCATAACTATCTCGCCGTGTTCCTGTCCGGTCGGCATCGTCTCGTGCAGCACCCCCCGGATGAGTTCACCGCGCACGCCCCGGCTGTAGAGTCGCAGCAACTCATCCGCAGTCAGCAGCTCGGTGTCGGTATCTGTCGTCATGTCCGATCACTTTCTCACCGTGTCATTGTGCACAATACGATAGTTTACGTAAGTGGCCAGGTTTCACAGGGCCCCGGCTGGTACACGGCGTCGGGGATCGGTACGACTTGTCTGCGTGGGCTCGACCGGTCCTACACAAGGTCCGCTGGAGTGAGGCACCGACCACTCAGCCCAGTCCCGTCAGTCGGTTGAACTCGCCGATGAGCTCATCGATGGGATCGGCGAGAGCCTGGATGCCGGTCCAGTAGTCGTCGTCGTACCACTGGGCCTGGATCTCCTCGTAGGTCTTTCCCTGCTGCTCCACCCACGTGTAGTACTTCAGGTTGTGGATCCGCTTGCGGTCGTAATAACCGAGTTCGTGCACGTGTTCGGTGGAAGCCCCCAGCAGGTGGCGGTGGTAGGCGGCCACCGCGTCGTGGGTGGTGAAGCTGCCCAGATCCTCGGTCAGTTCGTGCAGGCGGCTCCGGTACATCTCCATCGAGTCGGTGGCGATGGTGACGACCACGTCACGGGAGGTCATCTCGTAGTACTTGGCGAGCTTGATGGCGGCCAGCAGGTTGGCGGAGCCGGAGATGCCAAGCAGCGGAAGACCGTCGATCACCTCCGGGTCGACTCCCCGGGTGGCCAGGTACTCGCGTCCGGCCGGCTCGTTGAACAGCCGGGTGAGGGACATTGCGGCTTCGTCGTCGAGGCCGATCGCGAAGTCGGTGTTCTTCACGTTGTGGACCCACGGTATGTGCTTGTCGCCGATCCCCTCGATGCGGTGCTCCCCGAAACCGTTCAGCAGCATGGTGGGGCACTGGACAGCCTCGCCCCCGGCGATCACCGAGCCCGGGAACCGCTGCTTGAGGTAGTCACCGGCCGCGATCGTCCCTGCCGAGCCGGTCGTGACCGCGAACCCCCGGAACCGGTCCCGCTCCCCCATCACCTCGGCGAGCGCCTCCTCGACGGCCGGGCCGGTCACCGACACATGCCACAGGTAGTTGCCGAACTCGTCGAACTGGTTGAAGATCACCAGATCCTCGCCCGACGCGGCCAGTTCGTTGCACTTGTCGAAGATCTCCTTGACGTTGGACTCCGAGCCCGGAGTCTTGATGATCTCTCCGGCCACCGACTGCAACCACTCGAACCGCTCGCGGCTCATGCCCTCAGGCAGGATCGCCACCGACTCGCAACCCAGCAGGTTGGAGTCGTAGGCCCCGCCCCGGCAGTAGTTCCCCGTGGAGGGCCAAACCGCCTTCTGCGAAGCCGGGTCGAACTGCCCGGTGACGAGCCGGGGAACGAGGCATCCGAAGGCGGCTCCCACCTTGTGGGCTCCGGTCGGGAACCACTTGCCGATCAGCGACACGATCCGGGCGTCGGTGCCCGTGAGTGCGGACGGCCACTCGACGTAGTTGACACCGCCGAACCCGCCCCCGTGGGCGACAGGCTCGTTGTGCCATGTGATCCGGTACAGGTTGAGGGGATGGAGGTCCCACAGGCCGATATGCTCCAGACCGGCGCGGACGTCCGCGGGCACCAGCGCCGGGTCCCGCATCTGGGCCAGGGTCGGGATCCGTACCCCGCGCCGGGCGGTGTAGGCAGCCACCCCTTCTAGGGCGATCGCATCAACGGTCAGATCGATCATGGAGACTTCCTTCGGTACTAGGAGGGTGCTGAAGACGAATCTAGTTTGATCGTGGGCCCCGCGGTACCGTAACGACTGCACACAGCGTGATCGCGCCCCAGCATGACTCGCTAGTCGGCAAACCAGCCGCTCGAACTCCCCGCCAGGTGGACAAATCCCTTCACAGGGGTCTTTGAGCACCCTCGTAACGAAGACCGAGAAGCGGTGGTGCAGCAGGGCTCATGACCACACCGTCTCGTTGACCACGATTGTTCCAACATCAGTCTCGTCTATGTCGAGCGAGCAGGCGATCAGATCGCGTGCTACCTCCTCCACTTCATCGAAGTTTGCGGCCTGGGTGTATCCGAACTTCAACCCGACGACCTTGATTGCCCACCAGCCATCGTCTGTGTCGAATGCCTCGACACGGTAGATGTCGGTAGCACCGAGGGTTGTCATCTCACCGCCTCCCTGGCTTCCTCAAGAATGGCTCTGGCTGTGTGTTCGGTTATCTTACGGTGGCGGGGAATGTACACCCGCTCGCCACCGATCATCCATATCTCGTGGCGACGACCCTCACGGACGAACCTGAACTCTGTGTCCCCCGATCTGGCGATGATACGGAGCTGTCGCACGAGGTTCCGCCGCTTCACGGGAGACTGACGGTCGTCATGATCGGTCTAGAACGCCACCTGCCGCACCTGCACAGTGGTGATAGCGATGCCGATCCGCCACGTGTGTGTGTCATCATGAGTCCGTTGTGCCAACCAAACGCGTCGCTATCAATCCCCTTGTTTCGATATCCATGCGGATCTGGCAGGGCATGGGGCTAAGCTCCCCCACCCGAGGAGCATCTGGAAAACGACCGGTTGACCCGACGGTGGTTGACTGATCTGCAACCCGGCCGACGGAGGGACAACCCTTACCGTCGTTCTTCGAATGCCCGAGACTTGCTTCTGTTGCGTTTGGGGGCCGGTACCGTGACACGAGGATTGGTTCTGTCATAGGCCTGTTGCATACTGGTGGGTAACCGCAAAGTACCAAGCGGTCGGTCTTGGGCACCGAGCGGGCCGGGGCTGGGATCATGCCGACCGTAGAACCATGGTAGGGCGATGGCGGGACGCGTTTCGGCACCGAGAATGCGGCGGCCGGGGGTGGGAACCCGCCGGAGGCGACAGGTCCGGCGGATTTCACGTTCTCGGGCCCCCGGGCGTAGTCCCGTGGTGGTTACGGATCGTCAGTGAGTCTGCGAGTCGGGACGCCTGGGAGGGTGCTGAACAACGAATCTTGGGGGTTCGACGGCTGGCCCTCTACCAACTCCTCGAGTCGCGGTCTAGCCGGATAACCCATTTGTACGGGGTTTTCCAGCAACCTTGGAGGGGCGGTCCAGTCGATTGCAGATTGATCATGTCTGCTTCCTTAGGTTCTCGATCCAGCGTTCCATTCTGGCGGAAATCTCGGTCGGGTCCAGTCCGTCCGGACCCGGCCGGGTGGGCAAGGGCACGGCGCCGATCCGGTCGACTCCCCGCATGACCCCGCGGATGTCCTTCAGCCCCGATCCGCTCGAGATGACCACCACCCGGTCGGACGCCCCCACCTCCGGGACGCCGTCCTGTGGCCCGTCTGCTGCTCGGGCCAGCCCGGCGAAGGCCGCCGCGGCGGCAGGTTCCGGGAAGACTCCGGAATCGGCCGACACCGTAGGGATCATGCTAAGGATGGCCTCGTCGTCGACCACCACCCATCCACCCCCCGTGTCAACCACCGCCGCCATCGCCTTGACCCGGTCGCGGGGCAGGTCGGCACTGATCGAGTCGGCGGCGGTATCGGCGCTGACCGGCGGTTTCGTGAGTACATCCTCCCCCTTCAGCCAGGCCTCGGCCAGATAGGAACTGCCGGCGGCCTGTACTCCGTAGATGCGGGGCATGCGGTCGATCCATCCCAACTCCAGCGCATCCCGGAAGCCCTTGTGCACCCCTCCGATGATCGATCCGTCACCCACGCTGACGAAGATGGCATCGGGTGCCTCCCAACGCATTTGCTCGGCGATCTCCAGCGCCACCGTTTTCTTGCCCTCCCCCACGTAGGGATTGATCCCGGTGTTCCTGTTGTACCAGCCGAACCGGCCTACCGTCTCCTGGCACATCCGGAAGGCGTCGTCGTAGGTGCCTTCCACGAGTATCACGAAAGCCCCGTAGGCGAGCAGCTGGGCCACCTTCGCCTCGGGTGCTGTCTCAGGGACGAAGATCACCGCGTTCTGGCCGGTTCCGGCCGCCAGGCCGGCCAAGGCAGCGGCCGCGTTGCCCGTCGACGCGGTGGTCACCGTCTCGGCCCCCTCCTGGGCGGCCCTGGCCAGTGCCACCGCGGAGGCCCGGTCCTTGAGGGAAGCCGTAGGTTGCCGGCCTTCATCCTTGATCCAGAGTTGCCCCACACCCCAGCGGTGCGCCAGCCTCTCCGCCTCGGCGAGCGGCGTTCCTCCAACTCCCAACTGGGACACGGGCGTCGCGGAGTCGATCGGCAGCAGGGGCCGGTACCTCCACATGGACCGCTCGGGGTCGGCCGCCAGCGAGGCCTGTGTCAGTACCTTGCCGATCGCCGCGTAGTCGTAAACGGCATCGAGCGTCCCCACGTCCCCGCACCGGTCGCACACGTATCGACCCGGCTCGGACGCATAGGATCTGGCGCAGACCGTGCAGCGGAGCCCGGTCAGGAACATGGTTTAGGAGGGTGCTGGGCAATCCACCAGCGGCCTGCCGATCGCCGGCATGATTCCTGGATCGGCGGGCGGCAGGCCCGAGCAATCGTCATCGGTTGGCAGCCTCCTTAGGAAGGTGGGATCGCGCCCGTCCGTTCGGTTACGAGCCCGTAGTGCTCGGGCATCCTGTAGTAGTCGAAGTTGAAGAGGGTCTTCTTGTATGTATCGCAGAAGTCCAGGTCGATCGTGGCGGAGATGACCTCGTCGGCGGTCGTGACGGCCTGGGCGATGATCTGGCCCGAAGGGGCGATTATGACGCTCTGGGCCAGGCTGTCCACCTCCTCCTCGATCCCCCCCTTGGCGACACCCACCACGTAGGCCCCGTTCTGGTAGGCGCCCGCCTGCATCACCAGATGGTTGTGGAACCCGGACAGGGCGTTCTGGGTGGGATCGGGGGCGTAATGGAGGGGCGTGTTGTAACCGATAAGGATCAGTTCGGCGCCCTGCAGGCCGAGAACCCGGTAGGTCTCCGGCCATCTGCGATCGTTGCAGATGGCCATGCCGACCACACCGCCGAAGGCCCGCCAGGCCCCAAACCCGTCAGGACCGGGTTCGAAGTAGTGCCGCTCGGCGTGCTGGAACTTCCTCCACGGCTCGTACTGGGCATGGCCGGGAATGTGCACCTTCCTGAACTTGGCCACCATCTCGCCCTCGCCGTCCATGAGGATGTAGGTGTTGTAACGATGGTCGACTCCCTCGTCGTCGGTTTCGATCTCCGCGTATCCCAGTGCGAAGCCGATCCCGAGCCGGCTGGCTTCGTCGAACAGGGCCTTGGTGTCGGAGTCGGGCATCTCCCGGTGGTAGTAGTGGTCGAATTCGGCCGGGTCCTCGACGAACCACCGGGGGAAGAATGTCGTCATGGCCAGTTCGGGGTAGACGAGCAGGTCGACCCCCTGGTCGTGGGCCTCGTGGAGCATGGCCATCAGCCGGTCCACCACCTCGCTCTTCGATTCGTCCCGTGCAATGGGCCCCATCTGGCCGGCACCCACAGTGAGTCTCCGTGACATCGTGCAAACCTTCCTCGTCGCAGTGCTGGTATTTTACGGTTTGTAAATAGGGTTGGGTTCCCCCACCCGGATCATGTCGTCCAAGGAGGACAGATGGCAAACGTAGTGCGGGCGGCGCTCGTCCAGAGCGAGTGGACCGGCGACAAGCAGTCCATGATCGACAAGAACATCGAGTACGCCCGCCAGGCGGCTGCCCAGGGCGCTCAGATACTCTGCTTCCAGGAGATCTTCAACACCCCCTACTTCTGCACGCATCAGGAGAACGAGCACTTCTCCACAGCCGAGCCGATCCCGGATGGCCCCACCGTGTCGCGCATGATGGAGTTGGCCCGCGAGACGGGGATGGTGCTGATCGTGCCCATCTTCGAGATGGAGGACGCCGGCCACTACTACAACGCCGCTGCGGTCATAGACTCCGACGGCACTTACCTCGGCAAATACCGCAAGACCCACATCCCCCAGGTGGCGGGCTTCTGGGAGAAGTTCTACTTCCGCCCCGGGAACCTCGGATACCCGGTCTTCGATACCGCGATAGGACGGGTCGGCGTCTACATCTGCTACGACCGCCACTTCCCCGAGGGTTGGCGGGAGTTGGGACTGGCCGGGGCCAAGATCGTGTTCAACCCGTCCGCGACAACTCGGGGGCACTCCAAGTATTTGTGGGAACTCGAGCAGCCGGCTGCCGCGGTCGCGAACGAGTACTTCGTCGGGGCCATCAACCGGGTGGGCAGCGAGGACTTGGTGGACACCGACTACTACGGGAGTTCGTACTTCGCGTCGCCCCGCGGCGAGATCATCGACGGGACCGCTTCCGACACCGCGGACGAGGTTGTGGTCCGGGATCTGGATCTCGACCTGATCGAAGAGGTCCGCCACCACTGGGCCTTCTACCGCGATCGGCGTCCCGAGATCTACGAGAAGATAGGGGCTCCCTAATAGCTCCCCATTGCAGCGTCAGCGACCTGGAATATGTGGAAGGCGATAAGGGGAACCGGTAACGGCAAAACCAAGCCTGCCGTATACGACCCAGTTACTGCCAGTTGCCACACAGGGCACCCTTTCCGACTCGTAGATACCGTATCCGACCAACGCCCACATCTCAGGCGCCCTACCTACCGGTGTGTCAGTCAAGACCAGACGTTGGCTTCGGAGAAGGGTGAGGCATGCTAACCAAACACAGCCCGGTAGTCAGTGCAGGCGTTTTCCAACGATGCCGGTACTGGCTCGCGCAGGGTTAGCCTTCGGCACATGTCTGCGAGGTCCTTGACCATAGGGACACAGTCGCTTGGTCTGGTGAGCCTGGGATAGTCCTTCCGGGATTCGTTGACCGGATCGCCCGCGAGATAGGCGAGCCATGTCTCGATGTTCCAAGTCGGAACGCATACGAGTACGTTGTCGGAGTCTCGTGGCGGAGGCACCCCCTGTTCTGTACAGGCCTTCCATAAGGAGGCTTTGCGGGCCCTCACACCGCCGGCATCACCGTCAACCATGACGACAAGAAACACCCGCTCGCCTCCCCTCGAGCGCGATTCCGTAAGTTCCCTAGGGAATCTATCGCGTACGAACTGCTCGGCTGAACCCCGCCCCTGCCGGAGATACTTCTTGTCGCAGAGCACGTACAATCCAGCCATCAGCCCTTAGAAAACGACGAACAAACACTTCGTGCTGCTGATCCTCGCACAGCAGCACGACTCGGACGCTCCTACTCAACTATCCCAACCCCGTGCCACCAATTCCGACAGCTTGAGACCCCCTGTCGTTAGCTTGCCGACCGGCTGCGCAGTCGCCGCTCCCGAGGCGTTGCGCCGGAGGACTTGTCCAGTGTTAGGCCCCAGGTAGTCGATCAACTCTGGATGGTGTGAACAGAGAACGGCCTGAGACGGCGTTTCCTCGCACAATTCGACCAGCGCCATCAGCCAAGGTTGTATCTCCGGCAGTGCCACGTAGTTGTCCGGCTCGTCCAAGAACAACCAGACACCTTCTCCACTGTGGCCGAGATGCAGTAGTCCGTAGAGAACAACCAATGCCCGTTGCCCGTCGGACACTTCATCAATGCGAAGCTCGTAGCGTCCGTCGCCGTCTCGGCTGCCACTCGGGTGGACGAAACGAAGTACCAGTTCCCGGGTCTCGGCGCCGACCTGCCTGAGGCGAAGATCGTCGAAACCGTCCATCACCAGGCGGAGTGCTTCAACGTGAGAGAGCGCCAACCCTGGGTTCTCCAGAACGGCGTTGCGGTACCAACCCACGAAGTTCTCCGCAAAGCGGCCGAGCAATCGCATCCCCCGGGACGAGGTAGAACGGATCTCGTGCGGTCGGATGGTGCAGATCACGATGTTGCGGATGGCGTTCAGGAAAGACGTAAGTCGCCTGTTTGCCGACTGTGGAACCACCCGCGCCAAGGCCGACTCGCCCCAATCTGTCTTGAATACGGGACCTGCAGAGCCATCATCACGGAACAACCGCACCTCGCCCATCTCGCAGTCGAACAGCACCGTTCCATCCTCACCTACCAACCTCTCCGTGGCCACCCGGGAAGCTTCGATGTCCGCGGCGTGTTCGACCCTAAGCAGGTAGGAGAAGGACTCTCCGCCCACCCTGGCCTGGATCCTGAACTCCTGATGCTGATGGGTCTGCCAACGAGTGAGCGTGGACGAGGGAAACGTTACGGGATCCGCGATCTTCGATTCGCCGGCCAGAAGCGTCCGAAGGCCATATATGACGTCTAGGACGGCCGTCTTGCCCGCCCCATTAGCTCCGAGAAGCAGCGTCGTGTCCTTCAACCACAGGTCGAAGTCGACGAGGCATTTGTAGTTCTCGATGCGGATGCGCTCCAGCACAAGAGCCATGCTACCCGACCTCTGGAGCATCCCAAGACAGCCTGAGGACGGTAGATAGGAGATGGGGATACTTCCCAACAAGTGCTGACGACAGTTCCGAGCCCCACGTCCGGGGCGATGTGATCAACACTGTCGGGCTTTCCATTCCTGCTCTAGGAGGGTGCTGAGCAATCCACCAGCGGCCTGCCAACCGCCGGCATGATTCCTGGGCCGGCGGGCGGCAGGCCCGAGCAATCGTCATTGTTCAGCACCCTCCTAGCCGTCGTTCGGCTCTTCGGACCAACATCGCCACGGCATAGGGATCGATGGAGAACAGAACCGGCAGGGCGAAGCTACATCCTGCCCGGTCACCTGCCGTACCATGGGCGGTCATGAGGGCTAACCGGAAGAGCACCGCAAGGCAACTAGCGGGGCTTCGCCATCGGGACCGCAGACCTGGTACCGGGCGTATCCGGCGGCACGGTGGCGCTGGTGACCGGCATATACGGCCGGTTGGTGAGAGCTATCGGCAGGGGCGCCCTGGGTCTGGGCCGTCTCCTGAGGGGAGACTTCCGAGGATCGGCCCGATCTCTTAGAGGTGTCGAATGGCCCTTCGTGATCTCGATCGTCGCGGGGGCGGGTCTGGCCGTGGCAGTACTCGCCGGGGTGGTCGAGAACCTGTTGCGGGAGCAGCCCGTCAGGACCGCGGCCGTCTTCTTCGGTCTGATCGGAGGGGCGATCGTGGTGGCGTGGTGGTTGCTACGAGAGCCCGCAGTCGCGCACGCCATCGCGGCCGGTGCGGTCGGCGCCGTCTCCTTCGTCCTGTTCGGATTCCGGGGTGCGGCTGTTCATGATCCCGATTGGTACGTATTCGTGGGCGCGGGCGCCCTCGCTATCTGCGCGTTCATCCTTCCGGGAGTGAGCGGGTCGTTCCTGCTGCTGGCTATAGGCATGTACCAGCATGTTCTGGGAGCGATAAGCGACCTGGTACCTGGTTCACTGCTTCCGTTCGCGCTGGGCGCTGCCACCGGCCTTGGCCTGTTCGCCCGGCTCTTGGAATGGCTGCTCGACCGTTACCACGACCTGGTAGTAGCGGCGATGATCGGCCTGATGATCGGGTCGTTCCGTATCCTCTGGCCTTGGCCTGCGGGACTCGGGGACGAGAGCGGGGTCGGTGCGACGACACTCGGAAGGCCGGGTCCCGATGTCCTCGTCCCGGTGGCGCTGGCGATCGCCTCCGCGATCCTCGTGGTCGGCTTCGCCTCCTGGGCTGAGCGATCAGAAGCCGGCAACCGATAGCACCCACATCCGGTGAACGGCGGATGATTCACACCGAGAACCTCACCAGCATCACATCGCCGTCCTGCACCAGGTAGTCCTTGCCTTCTATCCGGATCACTCCCCCGGTCGACCTCGTGCGAGCCCAGCCTCCGTGGCGGACAACTTCCTCGATTGGAGCGACCTCGGCCCGGATGAACCCGCGCTCCAGGTCCGAGTGGATCTTCCCGGCGGCCTGGCGAGCGGTGCTACCCCGGGACACCATCCAGGCGCGGGACTCCCTGGAGTTCATCGTGTAGAAGGTGAGAAGGTCGAGCGCGCCGGTCACGGCTCCCCGAGCTCCCTGCCCGAGCCCCAGCCCCTCGTATATCTCCTCTCGCTCCGCCGGGTCGAACCGGACCACCTCCTCCTCCAGGAGAGCGGAGACGGCCAGGACGGGATCGGTCGGGGGTACGACCTCTCTGAGCCTGCCTGCATGGGACTCCTGGTCGGGATCGTCCTCACCGGTGTTGATTACCCAGATACACGGCAGCAGGCTCAGCGGAGACAGCCCGCGAAAGGCCCCCAACTCGGCTTCGGACCAGGGGAACTGGCGGAGAGGCGTGCCTTCAGCCAGCAGATCGGCCGCGCGGGCGATGGCCTCGGCCGCGGGACGTAACTCCGGATCGGCGGAGGCCTCCTTGGCGATCCGATCCCGGCGCCGGTGGAACACCTCGAAGTCGGACACTGCCAACTCCACGAGCAACTCCTCGGCCTGCTCGACCGCGTCGGTGCCGTGTGACCCGGCGGGCACCCAACCCGCCTCGTGACCTCTGAGCACCATGAGGATCGCCTCCGGTTCCCTTCCCGGTCCGAGACGCCGAACCGACCCGGGACGCACGGCGGGGAGGTCGTGCAGATCGAGAGTGGCCCGGGTTACCTTCCGGGACCCTTCCAACACTGCGATCCGGTCGAGCAACGGGTCGACCACCTTCAGGACCCCGACGTTGGGATCGGCAGTGGTAAACGGGTGGGGGGCGGTAGGCGCCTCCAAGCCGGTCAGGGCATTGAACAGGGTTGTCTTGCCAGAGTTCGAGAAGCCAAGGATCGCTATGCGGGTCATCGGGAGGGAAGGCTAGCCAGCCGGGCGGCGATGGGGATTTCGGACCCATGCGGGAGTGCTGAACTACGATCCACCCATGAGACTGGCGGTCATCGGAGCCGGATCGTGGGGAACCACCGTCGCGGCGATAGCCTCCCCGAACACCGATGTGATCCTCTGGGCGCGACGACCCGACCTGGCCGAACGTATCAACCGTGATCGAGCCAACGCCGACTATCTGCCGGGATACACGCTGCCCTCAAGCCTGGCCGCTACTTCGGACATGGAAGAGGCACTAACCGGAGCCGACCTGGTGGTGGTGGGTGTTCCTTCCCACGGCTACCGGGCCGTTCTGGCGAAGGCCAAGGAGATGGTCCCACCCTCGACACCGGTTGTCAGCCTCACCAAAGGCATCGAGATGGACACGGGCCTGCGCATGTCGGAGGTGACCCTGCAGGTTCTCCCGGGTCACGACCCGGGAGCGGTGGGAGTGCTGTCGGGTCCCAACCTTGCGGTGGAGATCATGGAAGGCCAACCGGCCGCCACGGTCATCGCCATGGGCGACCCGCGTGCTGCTCGCCGGATACAGCCGGTGTTCACCACTCCCAGGTTCCGGGTCTACACCAACCCGGATGTGATCGGCGTGGAGGTGGCCGGCGCCGCCAAGAACGTGATCGCGATCGCGGCCGGCGCCTCAACGGGGCTGGGCTTCGGCATGAACACCACAGCCAGCCTCGTCACTCGTGGGCTGGCCGAGATGACCCGGCTCGGTATCGCAATGGGAGGCGAGGCCCTGACCTTCGGTGGCCTGGCCGGCGTAGGCGACCTGATGGCGACCTGTGGCAGTTCCCGAAGCCGCAATAACCGGGTCGGCCTCCAACTGGGCAAGGGACGGGGCATCGAGCAGATCGTCTCGGAGATGAACATGGTGGCGGAAGGCGTCAAGACAACCCGGGCCGTCCTGAACCTGGCGGAGCGGCACGGGGTGGAGATGCCCATAGCCGAAGCGGTGGGGGGGATGCTCTACGAAGGTCAGACCGTCCACCATGCAATGGCGTCCCTGATGGGCCGGGAGCCCACATCGGAGGGTCACGGCATAGTCCTGTGAGAGCCGCCAAGCCGGTCGGAGCAGGTTGGCTGCCGCCTCGTGACGGGCGCCGGAGACCTGCCTCCCGCCCTTCAACTCTTGGCCCTTGCCGCGGGGGTACCATGCCGGCATGAATTCCCAACTCCGTATCTATGACATGAAGCCGGGCACGATGGAAGAGTTCGCGGCCAAGGTCGACGAGGAACTCATCCCCATCCGCCTGGATTACGGCTTCACGCGCAGCGGCCCGTGGATCGTCGAAGAGACCTACCAGTACGTCTGGATCGTGCACTACGACGGTGAAGGAACCTTCGAGGAGGTCGACAAGCGCTACTACGCCGACCCCCGTCGGGGCGAGATGTCCTTCAATCCCATGGACTACATCACCAAGGTCGACGCCCGGATGCTCACGCCACTGTAGGAGGGTGGCCTAAACGGTGACGAGCAAGGTTCGTTTTCCTGTGACCAGGTCAATGTCATCGGTCGACGGCCCGCGAAGCGGTTTCAACACCACGCTCCTAGTGTCCTGTATCGGGAATTCGCTGGAGACAGCCTCCTCCGCCTGACACGCACCGGTTCCGGGGAGCCGAGACCGCGAAAACCGTCGAGGCGGTCTCCTCCGGCGGGTCCCACCCCCTGCCGCCGCCTCCTCGGCGCCTGAACGCGTCCCGCCGTCCCTCTTTCTACGAGGGGTCGAAGAAACAGCATGATCCCGGCCCCGGTCCGGTCGGTACCCAAACACGGACCGTCGGTGCTTTGCAGCTACTTTCCATTATGGAGCGAGCCTATGACAGACCCGGCGCGCTACGACAGAAGGTCCCGTGAGCACAACCGAAACAAGGATTCAGGACGCTAAGAGGGTGTTCACGCTGCGCGCAGTAGTCTCGTAGCACGGCTCCCGCGGTTGGTCTGTGTGGCGGCTGTGCAGACCGACCACGATCAAACTAGATCGCTCCGCCATGCACGAGCAAGGAGTCGCCGGTAGCAGGATGCTTGTCGAGCATCAGCAGGTCTTCGATTCGTTGGCGCAGCTCCGGCACATGGGAGACCACGACAACGAGTCGCTGTTCTCGGTGAGCTATCAGGGACTCGACACCTTCCATGGCGAGGTCCAAGTGCTCCGGGTCAAGCGTGCCGAAACCCTCGTCTAGGAAGAAAGCGTCGAGCCGCCCTCCCCTGCGACCGACCATCTCCGCCAGACCCAGCGCAAGTGCCAGCGAGGCGAGGAAAGTCTCGCCTCCGGAGAGACTGTCGGCTCTCCTGACCGCATCGGCCGAGTTGAGATCGACGACATCGAACTTGCCGTCCTCGGTAAAACGGTACCTACGCGATGAAAGGCGCTCGAAGTGTTCCGAACCCAGGTCGGCCAGAGTGGCCCTCTCCTCGTCGAGCAGGAATCGGATGAACCGGGAGTCGGTCAGGTCGCTTACCAGTCGCTGGTTCAGACGGGCTTCGTTCCGCCGTTTCCTGCGTTCGTTCAACAACTCCACCACCCCGGCGACCAGTTTCTCGTCCCGCTTGACGTCGGCCTCAATTTGTCTCGCTCGGGCTCTGACCTCGGCCAGCGAGGCTTCGATCGAATCCTCGACTTCGAATCTGGCCTTCTCCTTTCCGAGCCGGTCGACCGCCTCCTGACGTTCGGCCCCGTGGTCCCGCACGGCGCTTTCGAGGTCGGCCGCGGTGCGGTTCCATCCGGTGTGCAGCCAAACGAGACCATCCCTAACCGCAGCAGGATCTCCCTGGTGCACCTGGAAATCAGGGTCCAGGAACGCGCCGAGCCTCCCCACACTTGCCCGGAGATCGGACAGATCGCGCCCGGCTACCTGCTCGATCGCAACAGCGTTGTCGCGAACCCCGAGAGCCTTGTCGCGACCCACTCGAGCCTCGTTGGCTGCGGTCCGGAAGAGATCCACACGGGCTTGCTCCTCGACTTGCCGCACCCGTGCCACATCGATCTTCTGCTGCTCGGTGCGGAAGGTCTCCTCCAGGTGAGCGGTAGTCCGACGCCAGTCCGTGTGCAGGGATGCCAGCGCGGTGCGGACCGCATCGGGTTCGGGTTCCGGCACCTTGAAATCGGGGTCGAGTTTCGCACCGAGCGTCCCGATGCGGGTTCGAAGCTCTGACAAGGCATTCTCCGCGTTGCGCTCCTCCTCAATAGCCGAGTCAAGTTCGGCCCGCTTTTCCTCCCGCTCCTGGCGAGCCGCTAGCGCAGTGGCACGAAGTGCGCTCAGGGCAGCCCGTTCTTCATCCAGCCGACTCTTGGGATCGCCCTCCCCGAGCAATCCGACCAGTTCGTCAAGGCACCGTCCGAGCAGCGCGGCCTGCTGCATATCCTCTTCGCGGGAGATTTCCAAACGATCCCGCGACTCCGCGACGCGGGCCGCGGCAGCATCGAGTTTCTCCTCGGCAGCTCGTTCGCCTCCGATCGCCTCACGCAGCCGCTCTTCAGCGATGTTCCGTTCGGATCGGGCTCTATCCACGCCCCCCTCCGCAGCAGACACGTCACCCCGAGTAGCAGAGGGGACCCGATGTACGGGCTGCTCGCACACCGGACACGTTTCACCGCTCGAGAGTTGATCTCTGAGAGCTCCGGCCATGTCCGCGTGGCGGGCGTCCTGCAGCCGGCCTTCAGCCTCCCGAAGTCGAACGGCCGCGCCTGCAGCTCCCTCCTCGGCATCCTGGCGTTCGGCGGTCGCTACTAACAAGGCCGACCGGGTAACCCTTTCCGAGGTCTCATCCGCCTTGAGCGTGGTGATCACTCTGACCACCTCCCGGGCCGCCCGGTCGGCTGCTTCGTGCCTGGCCTCCAGTTGGATGATCAGACCGGCTGCCCTCGCGGCTCGCTCTTCACGCCCCGTGAACGCCCTGGAGGCCAGTAGCGCCTCAGCCTCGTCGAGTCTGGCTCCGGAGTCCTCCCACTCTCGCCTGGCTTCGACTGAGCGAGCCCAGGCGTATTCGGCCAGCGCGAGCGTCTTGATGCTCTTGATCCGCTCAGGTAGCGCTGCCTCCGCCTTCCTCAGACGTTCCAACCGGGAACCTGTTCGGTCCCGCGCTGCTTCGATCTCGGCAAGCAGTTGTGCGGTCTTGTCAAGGTTCTTGACGGCTTGCCGGTAAACCTCCGATTCCAGGGCCGCCGCTGCCTTCTCCAGCCGGTCGGCGGCGACGCCGAGTTCCCGCTCAGCGGCGGCTGCACGAACCCGGGCCTGCTCGGCGATCTCCACGACGCGTTCTCCCGCGACTGCATCGGGTAGCACGCGGGCGGCCTCCCGGCGGGCGGTGGCGGGGGGTGGCGCTGGGGGGGGGGGCCCAGCCGGTCCCTGGCCCGTCCCCGACGTTCCTCTGCCTGGGTGATCCGACCTGTCAATTCCTCGAACAAGGGTCGGGCCGATGCCAGAGTCTCGAGCCGGCGGCGGACCTGAGCCAGTTCGTCCTTGCGCTGGTCCAACCGTGCCTTGGCCTCCTCGGCGTGCTCGATGCGTACGTCCAGAACCTTGATCGCCTGGTTCGCCCGCCTCACGGCGTCCCGGGCCAGCTCGCGTATCTCACCCACCCGTTCGTAGCCGAATACTCCTTTGAGTACCTTGTCCCGCTCCGCCGGGCGAGCGTTGAGGAACTGGGCGAACTGGCCCTGGGCCAGGAGGACCGACCGGCCGAAGCCGTGGAAGTCGAGCCCGAGCAGGTCCTCGATCCGCTGGTTGACATCACGTTCAAGAGCGACCTTCTCGTCCGGTTGCGCATCGGCTGTGTCCTCGGGTAGCCGGTAAAGAGCGTGCTGGCTGGAACCGGTTCGCCGGAGGTTCCTGACGGCTTCCCACACGTCTCCTTCGACCTCGAAGCGGAATGCCACCGCAGCGTTGTCAGCCCGTTGGTGTATGAGGGACTTGGTGGCGTGGCCGATTCGAGGGGTCCGCCCGTAGAGGGCGAAGGCGATGGCGTCGAGAATGGTGCTCTTGCCGGAACCGATCGGCCCCACGATCCCTATGAGGCGCCGGCCCCGGAAGTCGAACCGGTGGTGGTCTCCGTGGAAGGAACGGAAGTTTCTCAGGCGGAGTTCAAGCGGGCGCACCCGCCACCTCCTCGTCCAGTTCCCTCAGGGTGGCGACGAGCTCGGCAGGCGGGTCGACCCCCTCCGTACGCAGGTAGTACTCGCTGTAGAGATCGGCAATGCTCCGTCCCTCCCGGGAGCGCCGCTCGACTTCCGCCCGGGCGTATTCCGCCCGAACCTTGACGAGGTACTCGAAACGGTCCCTGGCCCGGTCGGCGAGACCGGGGTCGGGTCCGTCGGTGAGCACGGTCAGATCGAGGTAGGCGTCGTCGAGGCTCTCTGTAGCCAGGATCTCCTCCCAGGTTCCGGAGGGGCGTAACAGAGGACGGCCTCCCCGGATCGGCACCTCCCGTACCTGGGCGGGCATACCCGGCTCGACATCGACCAGCACCACCCGTTTCCGCTCCCCTGCCTCGCCGAAGTCGAGTTGCAGCAGCGAACCGGCGTACTCGGCGGGAACAAGGGCACCCGGTACCGGCTGGGGCGCGTGGATGTGACCGAGCGCCACGTACTGGGGTCCGGCCGGGATAGCCCGCGCGTCGGCGGCATAGACCTGGCCCATGTGCAATTCCCGCTCGCCCCGCGGAGCGCCGTGCCCGTGTACCTTGACGCCTCCCACCAGGAAGTGCGCCACGAGCACGGTCACCGCGTCGACCCCTGCCCGGCGCTCGGCCGCACGCGCGTAGGCGGTACTGATCGCCCGCAGGCGGTCGGCGTAGCTCTTGTAGTGCTCCTCGGGCGGTTGCCACACGTTGAAGGTCCTGCTCTCGCGCAGGAAGGGGAAGCAGGAGACCACGGCCCGGCCGGACGGAGTCTCTAGATCCAGAATCCCGCCGGCGTCCGGAGCCTTGATTTCGCCTACCAGGTGAACGTTCTGGTGGGTCAGGAAGCGGGAGAGCGTCTCGAACAGGGCTGCCGAGTCGTGATTGCCGGCGATGGCGACCACCGGCCTCCGACCCCCGCCTGTGAGCCGTACCAGACCGTCGAGCCCCGACTCGAGAGCTTGGATCGGAGGTAGCGGTCGCTCGAACACGTCGCCGCTGTGCACCACGAGGTCCACCTGCTCGCGATCGGCGACATCCGCTACCTCGTCGATGACCTCCCGGTACTCGTCGGAGCGGTCGAAGGGTCCGATCTTCTTGCCGATGTGCCAGTCGGAAGTGTGGAGGATCAGCATTCAGAGACCCTCGAAGGGGTCCTCCTGCACTTCTACTTCTTCCTGGCGGGTGGCCCAGGGCGGGAACGGGAAGGTGAGAACCAGCGGGACGGGGATGGCGGGCTGGGAGAGGACCATCGTGCCCGGCTTGAGGAGGCGAGCCCTCGCGCGAGTCGATGGGAGCATCCAGCCGTATTCGGATCTCTCCGCCTCGGCGGCGTCTAGGCGACCCGCCACTCGCAGGGCGGCATTCTCGAGTACCTCGGGCGCCACCCGCGACGCGGTCTGCTGGGCGCCCACCAGAAGGACCCCGAGCGAGCGGCCGCGCTGAGCGATGTCGATGAGCATCTCCTTGAGCGGGCTACGGCCGTCTCTTGGTGCGTACTTGTTGAGTTCGTCCAGAACGATCACCGACAGTGGCAGCCGGTTGCCCCTCCGTTCCTTCTCCCGGAAGGTCTCCTCCAGCATGGCCCCCACCACGAAGCGCTGTCCCAGGTCGTGAAGGTTCTGGATGGAGATGACCGTTACCTGCGCCGCTTTGCGGTCCACCCGCCTGCTCACCCCTGCCTGGACCAGATGGCCGAGCCGGTGGGAGGCGGCGTGCAGCCGGCGCATGAACGCGGCGACCGTGCCGGCCTGGGTCCGGCCCGACCAGGCGATATCGGGTTCACCGTCGGGGGGATCCAGGTACTCCTCGAGCACATCCACCAGATCGGCCAGGTTCCTTACCACCGGCTCGCCGGGGTTGGGGACGACTTCGATAGGGCCCTGTCTGCCACCGGTCGCAGGCGGCCGCAGCACCACCGCGCCAGGCTCGCCAGCCACGTCAACCGCCCATCTCCGCAACTGGACGCGGACCCGTTCCTCGACGAAGGAGACCTGGTTGCGGTAGTCGATCGCATCGGTGAACAGGAAAGCCAGCAGGCCCTCGTCGATGAACTCCCGGGGAGTCCAGGCGAAGGCGGTCACTCCCTCCATGCGACCAGCCGTGTCCGGGATGGACACGTCAGCGGAGAAGCGCCGGGGCGGGGCCCAGAAGCGGACCGACGGGAACGGGGAAGGGGCCATGCCCAACTGGGTCCATGTGTCGACAGCGTCCTGATCCAGATACCGGTTGGGCTGGTCGAGCCACAGCAGGTCCTCCCCTTTGACGTTGAAGACCAGCACTCGCAGGTTGGCGGCGCCCTCCCCGAGGATGTGGGGATGGGCGGTGAGCATCCTGATGAAGAACAGGGCATAGGACGTCTTGGTGGCCACCCCCGAGATCCCCGAGATGGACATGTGACCACCCTTCCGGCCGTCGAAGAAGTCGAGGTCGGCGAAGACCGGCTCCCCATCCCGGCCGACTCCCACGGGGAGGGGCCGGCCCATCTCGTCCTTGTACAGCGCCTTCTCCCTCTCTAGTCCGGCGGCCCGGTAGACCGCACCACCGGGATCGGGCGCTACCCAGATCTCGGGATCGACCCGGGTGATGGAAACCCTGGCCGACCTCACCTTGGCTGCCGGGAGGATCCCCTCGTCGGCGATCCGGAAGGTGTCCGACTCGAATGAGGCTCCCTCGTAGATCCCCTCCGATTCGGTCACCACGCCGTAGGTCCGCACCGTCCCGAGGCCGGGCACCTCGGTCGCAACCATCACCAGGTCGTCCAGTTGCAGGTAGTTTTCCTCATCGAGCACCACCCGGAACTCCTGGGTGGTGGAGTGCTCCGACGCGATCACCCTGCCGACGGGTTGTGGTCCCGCCATGCCTAACTGCCCCCCTGGACTCCGACTGGGCGGCGGCCGTGCACCGCGCCGAGCAGGGCGCGGTGGGCCAGGTTCCGGTCACCCATACGGCGCCGTAGCTCCCGTTCCAGGGCGGAGATGGGTACGAGGTTCTGGGGTGCACGCGGGTCGATGTGGCGCTCGGAAGCCAGCGTCGGCAGCAACGCCGTTGTGGAGTCCGCCAACTCGACCGCCGTATCGACTCCTACTGCGGTAGGCACCTCGCAGCGAACGATCCCGGTCCAGGAATGGCCCCACGGCAGATCCGCAAGCCTCAGGTACCAGGAGTAGCGGGCCACGAAGCGGGTGTCGATCAGGAAGAGCGGGGTTCTCTCCCCTGCTCGGAGTTCGCCTATGACCGACCGGTGCTCGCCGTTCAGGTACATCACCTGGTGCGTCTTGACGAACCCGACAATAGGCCGGGGACCAACCTCGTGGTTCCGGCCATCGGCGACCACCAAGCGTCCGGACGAAATGAGACCTGAGGCCAGCGACTGTTCGGCGGCCCGCATCCTACGCTGCAGATGGGAAAGCAAGTCGGCCGGGTCGTCGCCCGGTACCGACTCGGCGCTTACCCGGAGGTTCCCGAGTCTGGACATGTCTGCGTTGTATCCCCTGGCCATGACCACCATCCGTTCCACGGAGAGATCCGAAAAAGTCGACCGAGGGATGTCTCGTTGCCACTGCACAGCGCCTACCCCGAACGCCGCCATGATGCCAGGAACGGGACCATCGACCGGGTCGTCGACCGTGATCCTGGCCTCGATCCGCCGGACTCCGTCGACGAACGCCACCTCCGAGGCCACGTTCAGGTCCACCCCGCGGATCGGCCTCCAATCGGAGGTCTCGACTTCCGGGTGCACCGGCGCGGCCGGCTCGGATTCCTCGGAGAGGTCGAGCGGCGCGCCGTACTCGGGGGACCAACTCTCGACGTAGATCCGGGCAGCGAAATCGGGGTCCGGTGCGATGGGCATCGGGCAACATGGTACTTACGCCATGCTGACCGGCCGCGCATCCAGGCACCGGGCAACCGTCAAAACCCTTGCGCACTGCAAGGTTGACCTCGCCATCCACCTCTGCATGCTTGTAGTGTCGCGACGGCGGTTGTGGTCCCGATCGAGAAATGGCGGCGCATGGAACGTATGACCCGACGAAACATCAAGGAATGGCTCCTTGCACCGGAGGCACGTGCGGAAATACCCGTGCCCGCAAGAGAGCAAGTCGACCGTCGTCCGCCACCTACCTTCGAGTAGCCAAGCCGTGTACCTGCTGGACACCAACATCGTCTCCGAGTTGCGTCGACCGCGACCGCACCCGTCCGTAGTCAACTGGATCAACGACATACCAGCCGAACAGTTACTCGTGTCCGCTCTGACGATCGGCGAGATCCAGGCGGGCATCGAAATCACCCGTGGCCAGGATCCGGCTAAAGCACGCGAACTGGAGTCTTGGCTCGACCAACGGGTGCTGGGCGGGTACGACGTACTGGCGCTTGATGCAGTCGTTTTCAGAGAGTGGGCGCGGCTGATGCACCGGAGATCCGCCACCCTGATACGAGACGCCATGATCGCCGCCGTAGCGGTCACTCAGCGCTGACCGTGGCAACTCGCAACGTCAGGGACTTCGAGACTCTGGGCGTGCCGGTATGCAATCCGTTCGCTCATCCCGACCGGACCAACTGAACCCGGACCTCATCTGGTGGCGGAAGAACCTCCTATTCGTTCGGGTTCCCGCCTGATACGATTATGCCCGTGCCCTATACACCTGAACAGGTCGAACTCATCGCTGAGATGGGTCCGGACCCCAAGAACTGGCAATTGGCCGATCGGGAAGCCTGGGAGCTTGGCAAGAGGATGGCCGATGCTGTGGCTGACACCTATACAGACGACGATTGGCGCCAACTATTGAACAGGTTGTCCCCTTCTCGCGCCGCCAAGCAGATCACCTCTCGCCCAAGGGAAGACCGCGGGAAGCTTCTGGGACTGCTCGCTTCCGAGCGCAGGCCAGACGTAGAGCGGCTCCTCCCTGTAACCGCATAAGAGGTCATTGCAGGAACTGCCATGTATCGCCCGGTCGGCCTGTAAACACGGTGTGACGGCGTTTGATGTGCGGCTAGTTCTGAGCGACCCTTCAGTCGTCATAACCGTCTCGGACCTGGCAGGGGCCGAGTGCAGAGATCCAGAGCGGCCGAATGTTCTCGTCTATGCAGGATACCATGTCGATGATACGCCATTAGTGGTGTTCGTTGATCGGTTCGAGAGTGTAGCATTTCACTCTGAACCTGGCATGCGACGCTTCGGGTGGCTGTTCTGACGGTCCCTGTGAAGGAACCTCCCCGGCGAAAGTGGCGAATCATCCTTTGCCTGAACCCGCGGTTGGTCCGTGCAAGCGATACCCAATGCCCATCTCGCTCCGTCCTCCTCAAGCAGTCGCCTTCGGCCAGTGCTCGTACACCTCCGGCGCAGGAGCCATGGATCAACTGAGCGCAGCCTTCGTTGATTAGACCCTTTCGACGATCATTGATATGCCCTGGCCTACACCTATACACATGGTGGCGAGACCGTAACGTCCTTCCCGCCTTCCTAACTCGTGGACCAGCGTGGTGAGAATGCGGGCGCCTGAACAGCCGAGCGGGTGGCCGAGGGCGATCGCCCCGCCGTTCACGTTGAGGATCTCCGGGTCGATGCCGAGTTCGTCGCGACAGGCCACCGCTTGGGCGGCGAAGGCCTCGTTGAGTTCCACCAGGTCGAGGTCGGCCACTTCCAATCCGGCGCGATCGAGTGCCTTCCGGGTGGACGGCACCGGTCCGATTCCCATCAGGTCGGGATGCACTCCGGCCACGCCTGAGGCGACCAGCCGGGCGATGGGTGTCAGGCCGGCAGTCGCCAGCCCCTTCTCGGTGGCGAGGATCAACCCGGCGGCGCCGTCGTTCATGGGCGACGAGTTCCCCGCCGTCACCGTTCCACCCTTCCTGAACACCGGCCGGAGCCTGGCCAGCGCTTCCATCGACGTGCCCGGACGGGGTCCTTCGTCGGATGCGATCAGGGCCAGAGTGCGACCTTTGGGTCCGGAAGGTGCCTCGATGGGGACGATCTCAGAAGCGAAACGTCCGGCTGCCTGGGCGCCGACCGCCCGGCGGTGGCTGGTCAGGGCGAAGTCGTCCTGGTCCCTGCGGGTGACCCCGTACTTGGTCGCCACCTCTTCGGCGGTCTCTCCCAGAGCGATGGGTGGGTACATCCGGCGCATCCGGGGGTTGGTGAGCCGCCAGCCCAGCACAGTGTCCACCATCCGGGGCGCTCCGACCGCGTAGCCCCGCTCGGGTTTGGCCATCACGTACGGTGCACGGCTCATGGATTCAGAGCCACCCGCGATCATGATCTCCCCCCAGCCCGAAACCAGGGCCTGAGCAGCGGAAACGACCGCCTGGAGTCCTGATCCGCACAGCCGGTTGACGGTCTGGCCGGTGACCTCGATCCCCAGCCCGGCAAGCAGTGGGGCCATGCGGGCCACATTCCGGTTGTCCTCCCCCGCCTGGTTGGCTGCGCCCCACACCACATCTTCGACATCCGAGGGACTCAGACCGGGGCTTCGCTCCATGAGGGCACCGACCACATGGGCCGCCAGGTCGTCGGGCCGGACGGCCGCTAGCTGACCACCTAGCCGGCCCATCGGGGTCCGGCAGGCGTCAGCGATGTATATCTGTCTCATGGGCCCGGGTATCCACACATATTCGGTACCGTACTCTGCTTGGTGGAGCAAGGGAACCCCACAATGGCAGCGGACGAACCGGGTTGCGAGCGGGCTCGACGCGCTCCGGTACGGGGTGCTGTTTGCGTGGCTGACCTCCCACCTGCCACTCCCTCTCGCCTGGAGCCCCCATGGCCATCTTCTTGGCTGGACTGACATCTCTTCTATACGGCGTGTTCGACTTCGCCGGTGGGATGGCCACCCGCCGCGCCCCTGTCTTCGCGGTTGCCTTTTGGTCGAACTTCATGGGCCTGGTCCTCTCCGTTCTCATCGCGGTCACGTACCACCTGATATTCGGGGCTGCCTTCAGCATCGCAGACCTTGCCTGGGGAGCGTTGAGCGGCGCAGCCGCGGTCGTCGGGGTGCTCGCCTACTTCGAGGGTCTGGCCAAGGGTCAGATGGCGGTGGTCTCCCCGGTATCCGCTATCACCGTGTCGTTGATCCCCTTCCTGTTCGGGTTCCTGACTGGAGAGCGGTACGGTTTGTTGCCGTGGATGGGAGTCTTGCTTGCAGCCCCCGCCATGTGGCTGACCGTTGCAACCCGGAGCCGTGGAGACCGCCCGGGGAAGGCGGTATATGGTCTTGGAGCCGGTCTGGGCTTCTCTTTGGTGCTCATCGCCATGGCCCAGGTCTCGCCGGAGGCCGGAATGTGGCCGTTGATTCCCTTCAAGTGCGTCGGCCTCGCCTCAGCAGGAGTCCTCGTGAGAGTAAGGGGGATCCCACTTGGGCTGCTGAGGAAGGAACTCCTTCTGGCCTTCGGTGCCGGCGGAACCGTCTTGGCGAACCTCACCTACTTGCTGGCGGTGCAAATCGGGCCACTGGGACTCGTTGCGGTTGCGTCGTCCCTCTATCCGGCTGTGGTGGCCGTCATGGCGTTCTTGGTCTACAGAGAGAAGGCTCCTCCCCAACGCATAGCGGGCCTCCTCTTATCCTTCCTAGCCCTATCCCTGATCGCCCTGAACTAGCTGGCTGCGTGGGGGCGGGGTGGCGCGACGATGGGGATCCGCTCGTCGTCGAACACTGCCGTTATCTCAAGGCGGCCACCCAGGCTCTCTACAACTGAGCGGACAGTGGATATGAGATGGTCGTTGGTGTTTTCCATCTCTGAGATCGTGGGCTGGGCACGCTTCAGACGATCAGCCAACTCGATCTGGGTCATCGCCCGCGCCTGGCGGAGTTCACCAAGGCTGTAAGCGACAGCTTCACTGGCGGCCTCCGCCCGCAGATCTTCGAGTTCTTCTTCCTCTTCAGGACTCAGCTCACCTCTGACCTCGTCCCACGCGTGGTACTTCTTCGTGGTCTTCTGCCGGGTTGTGGTCATGGCATCTTCTCCTTTCCCCTGGCCGCATCGTCTACTCGACCCGTGTCCAGATCATCTAGGAGGGTGCTGAGCAATCCACCAGCGGCCTGCCAACCGCCGGCATAATCCCTGGGCCGGCGGGCGGCAGGCCCGAGCAATCGTCATTGGTCAGCACCCTCCTAGGTACTCCTCGTACAGCTGTTCCGCCTCTGGAATCGCTCGCCGGTACCAAAACGACCATCTCCCCGTCTTGTCGCCCCCCAACAACAGCAACGCCTGCCGCTCCGGGTCGAAGACGAACAGGACCCGGACGTTGCGCGCTTCCGACCCTCGGGGCCGCAGTTCCTTCATGTTGTGGTACTTCGACCGTGCACCCGATCCCGTACGGGCGTCCTAGCCCCGGTCCCCGCTCCGCCAACAAATCAACGACGACTCGGACCGCTTGCCGCCGCGCGTGGTTGAGACCCTGATCGAACCAGTCCTTGAACACGGCGGTTGCGTTGACCTGCCACACCACAACCATTATAGGGCATACCCGATACACCACGGCTCTTGAGGTCGCTGGAGCTAGCCGGCATCTGACGTTGAGTTTTCGGCCCCGAGTTAACGGACACCCAAGAGGCGATTACCGGGTTCTCTCCCGCCGCATCGTGGTACTAGACGCGGGACGCCACCACTCGGCTGTCGACTGCCACCGCCGGTTACCTGGTTGTTTGCCGCTGTGGGCAGCGGTCTACCCTCCGTAGCGAGGTACGACGGTTGGGGCTTTGCCTCGAATTCTGTACCGCCGTGCCCACAGCGGGAACGCGGGTCGTGGGTTGAGTATCACGACCGTTGTTAGGGCCTGTTCACCCAAGTTACACCCATGTGATACCATTACCATATGGCAATAACACAAAACCAATACCAACTTATAGCAGACGCCGTTCCCTAAACAGCAGGGCAACATCAAAGTATCCAACCTCGACGCCCTCAACGCCATCCTCTACATGCTGGAGCAGGGCTACAAATGGCGGGTACTACCTGAACGGTTCGGACACTGGCACACCATCTACATGCGGTTCAGCCGCTGGTCCCACAACGGAGTTCTCCAGCGGGTATTCGAACGTCTAGGAGGGTGCGACTCATCTCCGCTCATCCCCGCGACCCCGAAACCGTGCCCTCAAGCACCTGGCGGAACCGGCGCACCGCGATCACCCGGACTCCCTTGCATACTCTCACTCCCCCGGTATGGAACCACATGCCGGTCACCCGCGTTCGGCCACCAGGCGCAGGACCGACCCGGCGGCGTTCATGACGTACACCTCTCCGGCGACGTCGGTCCCGAAAGCCACCACCTGGCCCGCGTTTCCCACCTGGTCAGTCCAGTCGGTGGGCGGGTCGGTGGGACTGTCGAGCGGGAAGCTGCGCAGGTATCCGCCGCAGTAGTCGGAGAAGAGGTAGTGCCCGTAGAGTTCGGGGATCTCCGTTCCCCGGTAGACCACCCCCCCGGTTATGGAGCATGTACCGGCGTCGCCATGCTCCACTTCGAGTACCGGCAGGGTCAGGCCGGTGGCGTCGCATCCCGAGGCGGGCCGGAAGCAGTGGAGGCCTTCGGTGATCGGCCAGCCGTAGTTGAGGCCCGGCGTGTCGATGGGCGCCACGGACACCTCCTCGAAGTTGTTCTGGCCGACGTCGGCGATCACCACCAGGCCGGACTGGTGATCGATGGTGAAGCGCCAGGGATTCCGCAGACCGATCGCCCATGCGGACGGTTCCGGGAAGGGATTGCCGGGTGCCGGGGTGAGGACCCCGGGGACCGACACGTCGAATCTGAGCAGGGCAGCCAGCGGGGTACGGTCGTCCTGCCCGTGGCCGAACTGATCGTTTGCGCCTCCCCCGTCACCCATCCCCAGATACAGGTAGCCGTCCGGTCCGAAGGCGATCGTCCCACCGTTGTGGTTGGCGGCCGGCTGGTTGATCCGCATCAGAACGGCTTCGGTATCGGCACGAACAGCGCCGGCTTCGGCAACGTATTCGGCTAGGACCGTACGGCCCTCGAGATCGGAGTAGTGGACGAACATCCTCCCGGAATCCGTGTAATCAGGCGCGAAGGCGATGCCCAGCAGACCCTGCTCGCCCCGGTTGCGGACGCGATGGCTGATGTCCAGGAAGGGTTCGGTTGACAGCCCGTCGTCACTGTAGGTCCAGAGACGCCCTTCCTTCGAGGCGATCACCAGCAGGCCGCTGCCAGGCACAGCAGTGAGGTCCACCGGGAACTCGACCTCGGCCACCTCGACGTACGCGAGCGAGCGCAGGGCCGGCAATGTCGTGGTCGTCGCCAAGGTGGTGCTCGACGAAACCGTCGACGCGGAACCGGGTTCCGGCACTCCCGGGACCGAAGTAGCCGCCGTGGTCGGCTCTACCGCCGATGTGTCCGGGACCGTCGGTGTGGCCGGGACTGTGGGTGTGGCCGGGACCGTGGTTGTTGCAAGCTCGGGACCAGCGGTGGTGGTCGTAGCCTCCAGCGGGTCCGGAGGGGGAAACGTAGCAGCGACCGGTTCCTCCGGCGCGCTGCAAGAAGCAGTAAGCAGGCCGGCCAGAGCGAGCGAGAACAACCGGCGGCGCATCGGTTGCATCTTATCGGCGAGCACCGGAAAGGCTGCCGTGCGCTGCTACCGTCCCGCCCGGCAGCCGCTGTGGAGCCGACTTTGACCAGCCTCGTACGGAACGACCGCAAGACCATATTCGGGTGGGCCATGTACGACTGGGCCAACTCGGCGTTCGCCGTCACTCTCGGCGCGATCATCGCTCCCTTCTTCGCCGACGTGATCGTGCCCGAGGGAGGATGGAACGGCTGGTCGGCCGAGACCCTCTGGGCCGCTGTGGTGTCGATCGGCTCAACGGTCCTCTTCTTGATGATGCCGGTCCTCGGAGCGATCGCCGACTTCAACTCGGCCAGGCGCCGTTTCCTGCGCAACTGCGCCCTGGGCGGCGGCGTGATGGTGCTCCTACTGCCCTTCGTGCCAGACGGGACGGTGCCATGGTTCCTGGTGATAGCAATCACGGCCCACATCGGGTTCGTGGCCTCCAACGTGTTCTACGATGCCTTCCTCCCCGGCCTGACCACCGACGACACCGTCGACCGGGTCTCCTCGAAGGGGTTCGCCTTCGGATACGTGGGAGGCGGCCTGTACCTGGTACTGGCCCTTGCCCTGCTGCTGCTGAGCGGCGACGACGGCATAACCGGGTTGTCGGACAGTGGCGCCGCCCGCGTGGCCATCCTCGGCTCGGGACTGTGGTGGATGGGCTTCACCCTCTACTCCCTGCGCCACCTGCCGGAGGTCGGAGAGGAATCCCCGATCCCTGCCCGCTACCGGCATATGCGTCCGTGGCGGGCCTACACGGCCATCGGCTTCGGCCGTAGCTTCACGACGGCGAAGAAGCTGGTCGGGTACCCGCAACTCCTGCTGTTCGTGCTGGCGTTCATCTTCTACAACGACGGAGTCCAGACGGTGATCAACATCTCGGGTTCCTACGCGTCGGAGACGCTCGGGTTGGAGATCGCCGAGATAGCCATCGCCTTCCTCGTGGTGCAGTTCGTGGCTTTCGGCGGGGCTCTCTTCTTCGGGATGCTGGCCGACCGGATCGGCGCCAAGCAGGCCATCCTCTGGTCGCTCGTGGTCTGGTCGTTGATCTCGGTGGTCGCGAACTTCCTGCCGGCCGGGGAGGCGATGCCTTTCTACCTGCTCGCGGTGGTGGTCGGCTGGGTGATGGGAGGCGTGCAGGCGCTGAGCCGCAGCCTGTACTCGACGATGATCCCCGAAGAAGCCTCCGCGGAGTTCTTCGGTTTCTACAGCGTGTTCTCGAAGTTCTCGGCCATCTGGGGACCGCTGGTGTTCAGCATCGTCAGCCACCGTACCGGCTCTGGCCGCCCCGCCGTGCTCTCCATCGTGGTCTTCTTCATCATCGGTGGGATCCTGCTAGCCAGGGTCAACGTCGCCGAAGCCCGGGAATCCCGGGCCAGATGGTCGGCGGGTTGAAAGTGGCCGAGGAACGGACCGATCCGGGCGAGGTAACTCCGGCGGAGCCCCAACGCCCGCGTACCCCGGTCCACTGGGGCAGGCTGGTTGCCCTGCTCCTGCTGGCCGCGGCCGCCGGGTTTCTCATCTACCAGAACCTGGAGGACGTGCCCCTGCGGGCGTTCTGGTGGGAGTTCAGTATCCCCCTGGTGGTGGTGGTTATCGCCACCGTGCTGCTTACCCTGGTCGTCGAAGTGCTCGTCAAGACGGTCATCGGATGGCGGCGCCGGCGCCCCCGCCGACCGTTCCGTCGTCGCCACTTCCCAAACAGGTAGAACGACGCACTCCCAGGTATCGGGGTTCATTCACTACGATGCGTAGCGCATCCGGGAGGTACAGATGAAGGTCACGCAAGAGATACAGGTAGCGAGCAGCGCTGAGAGCGTCTTCGAGTTCTTCCAGGACGTTCCTGCAGTTGCCCAATGCATGCCGGGCGCCAAGCTCACCGAGGACCGAGGGGATGGCAGCTACAGGGGCACTGTCTCCGTGAGGCTCGGACCCATGACGGCCGGGTTCGAGGGAGAGGCAACCGTGGCCTCCGACCCGGACACGATGACCGGCCAGATTTCGGGTAAGGGAGTCGACCGGAGAGGTGGCTCCCGCGGTCAGGTCAACGTCAAGTACGCGGTAGTGGCTGCAGACGACGGTTCAACGGTATCGGTGGACGCCGACATCACCATCTCCGGAGCCGCCGCCCAGTTCGGGCGTACCGGGCTGATCAACCAGATATCCCAGCGCCTCATCAGGGACTTCGTGCGCTGCATCGAAGCGAAGCTCCAAGCCGAGAGCGAGTCGTCGGCCGCCGAGATCAGCGCCGGCGAGGTGAAGGGCATCTCGCTGGTGGCTTCCACCGTCGGATCGGAAATATCGTCAGGCGTCAAGAAGCTCTTCAAGAAGGACTGACCGCGACCCCTCAGTCGAGAGTCTGTTCGATCACGTAGTCGAGGCACGCGACCAGCGCCTCGACATCCGATGGCGGGATCGTCGGCCAGATCCCGATTCGCAGCTGGTTGCGGCCCAGCTTCCGGTAGGACTCGGTGTCCACCACCCCGTTCGCTCGCAGGGTGGCAGCCAGATGGTCCCCTGACACCGGTCGCTCGAAGTCGATGGTCGCAGTGACCTGGGAGCGGATGGAAGGGTCGGAGACGAACGGATAGGCCATCGGATGGGCTTCTGCCCATCCGTACAGGATCGAGGCGTTCCGGGCACAACGCTCCGAAACCCAGGCGAATCCGCCCTGCTGGTTGATCCACTCCAGGCTGTGGGCCAGCATGAAGATGGTGGCCAGGGCCGGGGTGTTGTACGTCTGGTCCTTGCGGGAGTTGGAGACCGCCGAGGACAGGGACAGGAACGGCGGGATCCACCGGCCCGATGTGGCGATCCGCTCGATCCGCTCGATCGCTCGGGGCGAGCACAGGGCCACGAACAGACCGCCATCCCCACCGAAGGCCTTCTGGGGCGAGAAGTAGTAGACGTCGAACTCCTCCGGGGCGACGGGGATGCCTCCGGCCGCCGACGTGGCGTCCACCACCGTCAGCCCGGCCGCTTCGACACGCTTCACGGGCATCGTCACACCGGTGGAGGTCTCGTTGTGGGTCAGCGCGTACAGGTCTATGCCATCCGACGGAACCGGCAACGGATGGGTGCCGGGCACGGCCTCGATGACCTGGGGAGGCTCCAGATGAGGTGCGCCTGCCACGGCCCGCGCGAACTTCGAGGAGAACTCACCGAACGCGAGGTGCTGGCTGGCCCGCTCGATGAGGCCGAAGGTGGCCGCGTCCCAGAAACCGGTGGCGCCGCCGTTGCCGAGAACCACCTCGTAGCCGTCCGGCAGGTCGTAGAGATCCGCAAGCCCTTGCCGGACCCGTCCCACCATGGCCCGCACCGTCGTCCGCCGGTGGGAGGTTCCCATGTAGCTGCTGCCGATCCCGGCGAGGTCCCCAAGGGTCTCGTCTCGCACCCTGGTCGGGCCGCATCCGAAGCGCCCGTCGGCCGGAAGCAGGTTCGCCGGAATCCGGATCGAGATGTCGTCAGTCATGTCTATCGTTCCACCCCAGTAACCCGATAGGGAGAGCGTTCAATGCCCGGAGTATCGCAGCGAATCGAATCGATGTCCGAATCGGCGACCATGGCCATAACCGCCAAGGCCAGGGCTCTTCGAGCGGCCGGCAATCCGGTCATCGGTTACGGAGCGGGCGAGCCCGACTTCCCCACCCCCGAACCGATCGTGGCGGCGGCGATCGAGGCCGCAGCCGATCCGGCGATGCACAAATACACCCCTGCTCCGGGACTCCCTGTCCTGAGGGAAGGGGTGGCTGCGAAGACGCTGCGCGACTCCGGCTACGAGATCGAGCCCTCGCAGGTGCTCATCACCAACGGAGGCAAGCATGCGGTGTACACCGCCATCCACTGCCTGGTCGATCCCGGCGACGAGGTGCTCTTGCCGGCGCCCTACTGGGTCACGTACCCGTCGGTGGTCGATCTGGCCGGCGGAACCACGGTTCCGATCGACACGGATGAGAACAGCGGTTTCAAGGTGACCGTGGAGCAACTCGAGGACGCTTTCACCGCCCGCACGAAGATGCTGATCTTCGTATCCCCGTCCAATCCCACCGGCGCGGTGTACAGCGCCGAGGAGGTAGCCGCCATCGGCAACTGGGCTGCCGAGCGCGGTGTCTGGATACTCACCGACGAGATATACGAACATCTCGTCTACGGCGATGCAGCCTTCTCCTCGCTGCCGGTGGAGACACCCGAGTTGGCCGAACGGTGCGTCATAGTCAACGGGGTGGCCAAGACCTACGCCATGACAGGATGGAGGGTCGGCTGGATGATCGCACCCGCCGAAGTGGTTGCAGGCGCCATCAAGCTACAGGGCCACCTGACCTCCAACGTGTCGAACGTCGCTCAGATGGCGGCCCTGGCGGCGGTCTCCGGCCCTCTGGACGACGTAGCCATGATGAGAGAAGCCTTCGACCGGAGGCGCCGGATCATGCACCGGATGCTCAACCAGACCAGGGGTATCGACTGCGTGGAGCCCCAGGGCGCCTTCTACTGCTTCGCCTCCGTTCGCGGGGTCCTCGGCACCGAAGTGGGCAGCCGGCGGCTAGCGACTGCCCTCGAGCTGGCCGACATGTGTCTCGACGAGATCGGCGTGGCGTTCGTCCCCGGTGAGGCCTTCGGTGCACCGGGCTACGTACGGTTCTCCTACGCGCTGGGAGACGACGACCTGGTCACCGGCCTCACCAGACTCCAGGATCTCCTGGGAACCGTTTAGAAACGACCTAGCAACAGATTACTCAGTATATTGAGTAATTTTACTCAGTAAACTGAGTAAAATGTTGGACACGGTGACCACGTCGGCTGGCTCCAAAGGATTCGTACGGCCTCAGGCCCGGGACCTGATCCGTCGATTGATCGGACCGCGGCACTTCATCCAGGTCGTCGCGGGCCCCCGGCAGGTGGGAAAGACGACGATGGTTCTCCAAGTCGTCGAGCAGGCCGGCCTTCCCACCCACTATGCCGATGCCGATCATCCGAGCCTGCGAAGTGTGACCTGGGTCGAACAGCAGTGGGAGACGGGTCGCCTCCTCGCGGCCAGATCGGGCCGGCAAGGCGCCGTCTTGGTGATCGACGAGGTTCAGAAGGTCCCCGAATGGTCGGACATGGTCAAGTATCTATGGGATGAGGACACCCGCATGGGTCGGCGTCTCAAGGTGGTTCTCCTAGGCTCCGCTCCCCTTCTGGTCCAGCGCGGTCTCGGCGACAGTCTGGCTGGACGCTTCCAATCCATCCACCTTCCGCACTGGACCTTCGGGGAAATGCGAGAGGCCTTCGGATGGTCCGTTGACGAGTACGTCTACTACGGCGCCTACCCGGGCGCGGTACCGCTCGTCAAGCGGCCGGATGAGTGGGCGCGCTACATACGGGACTCGCTGGTCGAGCCGGTACTCGGCCGGGACATCCTGCTGCTCTCACGGGTCCACAAGCCGGCTCTCCTGCGGCAGGTCTTCGACCTGAGCTGTGCCTACTCGGGCCGGATTCTGTCCTACAACAAGATGCTCGGACAACTGCAAGACGCAGGCAACACCACCACCATCGCCCACTACCTCCACCTGCTACACGGAGCCGGATTCCTGGCCGGTCTTCAGAAGTACTCGGGAGGAGCCCTTCGGCGCCGTGCCTCCAGCCCGAAACTCCAGGTCCTGAATACAGCCCTCATCACCGCCCGAGAAGGAACAGGCCTCCACCAAGCCCGCCAAGATCAGGACTCCTGGGGACGGCTCGTGGAGTCGGCGGTGGGCGCTCATCTGGCCAACGCCGCCGCGGCGGGCAGATGCGAGGTCTACTACTGGCGGGACCGTAACCGGGAGGTCGATTTCGTCGTCCGCTCCGGGCAACGGCTCGCGGCAATCGAGGTTAAGAGTGGCCGCGCACCCACGACCCGGCAAGGTATGGCCGCCTTCTCAGCAGCCTACAAACCAGACCGCACCCTACTCGTGGGCGGGGGAGGAATCGACATCGGATGGTTCCTTTCCACACCCGTCGAAGAGTGGCTGCAGGCGGGTGCTGAACAATGACGATTGCTCGAGCCTGCCGTCCGCCGACCCGGGAAGCATGCCGCCGATTGACAATCGCGCCTGTCCTGCTCCTTACCTTCCTGTTAGCGGCTTGTAGCCAACTCGACGAATCAGTAACGCCGCGGACGACGGTGGCTTTCACTGAATCACCACCTAGCGGGTCACCTGTCGCGACTCCATACCCCGAAACGACGACCAGCCCCGCACCGGTTGTCACATCACGCCCGCCGACTGGGTCGACTACCGCGGGCACGAGCGCCGAGACACGCACGCCGGCTTCCTCGACGGCCAGTCCGTCGACCTCCACATTCCCGTCTACGACTGTTCCCGAATCCCCGGACATCGATGTGCAGGACGACGACCCGCCATCCCTGGATGGTCGGTTCATCTCGGTAATCGTGTCGGCTGTCTCCGAGAAGGCCGCTGAGGAGGCACTCGCAGATCTGGAAGAACGGTTCGGGCCGCAATTCGGGGTTCTCCTCAGTGACGAGTTCCCCAGTCTGAACCCGGGCTACTGGGTCGTCTACGCCGGACCGTTCACCACCGCCGCGGAGGCGCAAGACACCTGCTGGTCGGAGTTGGGCATGCGAAGCGGTTCGCTGTGCTACGGAAGGCGCCTGTCGCAGGACCCGGCCGACCGCGAGGTCGTGTTTCCACCCAGAGAGGCGGATGAGGAACCGGAACCCGCGGTCGCCACTACCGCGAGGCACCCGTCCGGGCTGGCCGCCAACGACGTCTACCAACTGGTTGCCCCGTCGGTCGCTCACATAGTGAATGGCGGCAGCACGGGGGCGGGCAGCGGGATCCTCATTGAAGGGGGTTACGTGGTCACCAATTACCATGTTGTGGAGCCGTATCGGTCCGCTTGGAGGATCGTCTTCGCGGATGGAACGGAATTCTTCGACGTGCCCGTCGTGGGTTGGGCGCCGGTAGCTGATCTTGCCTTGCTCGGACCTATCGACACCCTCACCGCAGCATTGGAGTTGGTGGACGGAGAAGGAATGCTCCCCGGCACTGAGCTCTTCCTGGTGGGTTACCCGGCCGAACCGGACCTGTACCTACCGCAGCCGTCGGTCACCCAAGGCATCCTGTCACGCTCGTACGAGGAACCGGAAACAGGTCTGACCGTGTTCCGGACCGACGCGGCTGCGGTCGGCGGGCAGAGTGGCGGTGCGATGGTCAACTCCCGGGGTGAGGTCGTCGGTGTGACGATGAGAGGGATCACCCCCCGGTTCAGTGATCAGGTTATCTTCACCGAGGCGTACTCCGCGGTCGATTACGCGGCCATCATCGACAGGTTGATCGCAACGGCCGGACCGGAGGCACCCACCGGAACGGGCAGGTCGGCCGTTCGTACGACCGAGCCTGGCGATCCGGCGTCCTTTGAGGGGATGTTCATCGCGGTTCTCCGATCGGAGACATCGCAGGCGGATGCTGAGCGGGCGCGGGACAACCTCGAAGGACGACATGGGAGAAGGTTCGGGATCCTTCTGAGCACTTACTTCAGGAGCCTCAACCCGGGCTACTGGGTCGTTTACGCAGGACCGTTCCCCACCGCCGTGGAAGCCCAGGAAGCCTGCTCCCGGCTGAACATGCGAACGGCTTCACTCTGCTACGGACGGCGATTGTCGCAGGATCCCTCGGATCGTGAGATCGTCTATCCGCCTGTACCTAGCTGAGCCGACGCTGCCTATCCGGAGCAGTTCATACTGCCGGCGGCATTACCGACCCCGGCCTCGATCTCGTCGGGGTCTCTTCTCGGCAACTGACCATTGCTCATTCACGGGTGTGATGGCAGGGTCGGCACGGCGACGTAGCCAGAGAACCGCCCCCAGTACCGTGGCCGCCAGTCCGGTCCACATCATCTCGAGGACCCTCTTGGATCGGTTGGAGGGAGCTTCGGAGTTCCCGCTCACCGAAGGGGCCGGCGCTACGGCGATGTCCGGGGCTGCCCCGGAGGACACCGCAGAAGATGCCGGGATGGACGTCTCGTAGCGTTCCGTGGTGGTTGGCGTTGCCGGTGCAGTGGCCGGCAAGGCTGCAATGTCACCGGCGTCACTCGGAGGCTCGACAGCCCCCTGCGTTGTTTCTACCCCCTCCGAGGTGAGTGGGGTTGGCGCCGTCGTCGGCGGCGGTGTAGCCGGCACGGTGGATGTCGGCCCGGTTGTTGCGGATGCCGATCCGATCGTCGACCGGGCAGCTGTGACCTCCCGCGGGAAGGTCTCCTCAACGAGTTTGAAGGCCTGGTCGCCCGGACATGTCGTCCTGGACATGGTCCGGTGCCCGGTGATGGTGGGGGTTACCACCGTCTTTCCTTCGGGATGCAGATTCGAACCGCGGGAGATGAACTCGACCGTCGAATCCGGCCGGGTCTCGATCCCGTACGTACCGGCCAGCCACGCCAGCAACGCCACCATCGCCGACTGTGCCTCGAGCGTGGGCGCCACCTCCCGGTGGTCGCCGATGAAGCAGGCGAGTAGAGCGAAACCCTGGCTCCCGCCAGTGGCGTCACCCCGCACCGGCGACTCGATGCTCCCCTCCCTACCCTCGAAAATCCGCCCGTAACGGTCAACGAGGAAGTTGTAGGCGATGTCGGGCCATCCCTTCTCGGACGAGGTGTGGTACCGGTAGAAGCTGCGCAGGAATTGGACGGACTGGTCGGCTTGGTAGTCGTTGGGCGAGGCGCTGTGGTGTACCAGCAGGAAAAGCACGTCTTCGGGTGTCTCCGGAGCCATCTCCCCCACCGGTGGCAAGCCTGCGCCCCACACGTCCCGGCGCAGGATGGTGTGTCCAGCCCCGATGGGGACTCCCTCGGGCTGGGCAGCGACCGCCGGTAGGGAAGTTCTCGGTAGGAGCAAGCCGGCCCCGACCCCGAGTCCGCCGAGGGCGAGGAAGCGGCGGCGGGAAACCGGGCCCGATTCGGCCATCGGCCGCTACTTGCTGAGGGCTACGTGCTCCGGCCTGACCGGGGTGCGGTGCAGTTCCAGGCCGGTGGCCTCGCGGATGGCAGACACCACCGCCGCAGTGGAGGACACGGTGGGCGGCTCCCCCACCCCCTTGGCGCCGAAGGGACCGAAGGAACTCGGCTCCTCGATGACCTCGATCTCTATGGGCGGCGCATCGAGGAACGTGGGAAGCAGGTAGTCGGTGAAGGTGGAGTTCATTATCACTCCGTCCTCCACGATGAGTTCCTCCAGGGTGGCAAGGCCGATCCCCTGCATCGTGCCCCCCTCGATCTGGCCTATCACGGAACGGGGGTTGATCATGAATCCGACATCCTGGACCGTGTCGATCTGCACCACCCGGAACAGGCCCAGTTCCTGATCGACGTCCACCACTGCCCGGTGGGCCGCGAACGCGAAATCAACATGAAGCTTCCCCTGACCGTTCTCCCCCGGCGGTTCGGTCTGCGGATGGTGGAACCTGGTGTGGTACTCGATGCTCTCCTCGCCCACCAGTTGCTGCATCGGGGTTACCAGTGCCCCGTCGCTCCACACTCCGGCATCGTCGAGTTCGTCACCCCCACCCCGCCGGAGAGCGATCTCGCGGACCATCCCGGCCGCTTCGAGCACCGCGCCACCGGTCATCTGGGTCTGGCGGGAGGCGGAGGTCGATCCGGCCGATCCGATCTTGGACGTGTCGTCGTAGTAGACGACCACATCCTCTATCCCGAGAACGGTGCGGGCGATCTGGGCACAGACCATGCCGAGGCCCTGCCCCACTTCGACCGCCGCGGTGTGGACCTCGACACCGAACGGCGTAAGACACACCCGCGCCTCCGCGTAGTCGTCGAACCCGCTCGAAAAACAGAGGTTCTTGAGGCCGACGGCGTATCCCACCCCCCGCTTGATCTCCGGCCGCGAGGTGGTGAGACCGGTACCTCCGGGGAGTAGGCGGGGATCGTCCGCCAAGCCGGCGGCGGGCATCCGCATGTCCCGAAGCCGCTGCAGGATCTCCGTGACCGGCGCCGAGGTGTCTATCAACTGCCCGGATGTAGCCAGGAAGTCGCCCCGCCGCAGCGCGTTCTTGATCCTGAAGTCGACCGGGTCCATTCGCAGGGCGCCGGCCAACTTGTCCATCTGGGCCTCGTGGCCGAAGCACGCCTGGACCGCCCCGAAACCCCGCATGGCCCCGCAGGGCGGGTTGTTGGTACGGGTCGCCACCCCGTCGACCGCCACGGAGTCGCACCGGTACGGGCCGGCCGCGTGGTAGACGGCGTTGCCGATCACCGAGTCGCTCGTGGAGCGGAAGGCGCCCCCGTCGATGATGACCCTGGCCTCGATTCGCCGCAGGGTTCCGTCCGCATCGGCCTCATGACGCATCCACAAGCGGGCCGGATGGCGGTGGACATGGCCGACGAAGCTCTCCGCGCGGCTGTACACCATTTTCACCGGGCGACCCGTGTACAGGGCCAGCAGGCAGAGATGGATCTGCAGGCTGACATCCTCGCGGGCGCCGAACGCTCCCCCAACACCCGCGTGGTGGACCCTGACCATGTCGTCCGCCACGCCGAGACCGGCGACGATCTGCTCGTGGTCGACGTGGGTCCATTGCGTGGCGATGTGCAGGTCCACTCCGCCCTGGCCGTCGGGGATGGCCAGGCCCGACTCCGTGCCGAGGGGTGCTTGATCCTGCATGCCTACCTCGTAGTATCCCTCCACCACCACCGAGCCCCTGACATCCTGCGGGCCGCGCCGGCAACTGAGCCGGTGGAAGACCGAGTCGACCGCGTCGGCCTCCTCGGGATCGGTTAGGGGTGTGAGGACCTCGTACTCCACATCGATCGCCTCGACTGCCAGCCGGGCAATCTCAGGATCGTCGGCCGCGACCAGGGCGACGGGCTGGCCCGAGTACTCGACGACCTCGGACCCGAGGATCGGCTGGTCGGGTTCCTCGACCCCGAACGTCTTGCGTCCTGGCACGTCATCGTTGGCGAGCACCGCATGTACCCCGGTCATGGCGACGGCCGGACCGATGTCGAGTTTCGTGACGATCGCCTTCGGGTGAGGGCAGCGAAGCGTCGCTCCCCAAAGCATCCGGTCCATGTACAGATCGGACGAATAGGTGTACGTACCGTCTACCTTGGGGATCCCGTCGGAGCGATGGGTCGACTCGCCGATCCCACCCCGCACTTCACGCGTCCGTACCCCGATGGTCATCGGCCACTCACCAGTTCCTCGAGACCGCGCAGGATGGCGCCGTAGCCGGTGCAGCGGCAGATGTTTCCGGCCAGTGCCTCCCTGATCTCGTCGGACGACGGCGCCGGGTTCTCGTCGAGCAGGGCGGCGGCCGCCACCACGAACCCCGGCGTGCAGAACCCGCATTGGACGGCGCCGGCGTCCACGAGTGCTCTCTGGACCGGATGGAGTTCGGGGCCGCTCAGCCCCTCCACGGTGGTGACTTCGGATCCTTCGGCATCGACCGCCATCACGAGGCAGGCACAGACCAGATCACCGTCGAGCAGGATGGAGCACGACCCGCACTCCCCCTGCTCGCAGGCTCCCTTGGATCCGGGAAGGTCGAGATACTCCCGCAGAGCGAACAGGAGGCTCTCCGAGCCTTTGGCGTCGAACTGCCTCGGCTCCCCGTTCACCGTTACGCGGACCCTCATGCTGCCAGGCATCTTTCCAGGAGGCGCCGGGCGAGCACCCCGGACGCGTGCCGCCGGTAGTCGCTGGTACCCCGATGATCGGTGATCGGGACCACCTCCTCGGACACGAGCCGGGCGAAGTGGTCGAGAGCGGGAGTCCCCGGGTTCCGCTCCATCGAGATCATCTCCTCCGCCCTCCGGGCCCGGATCGGCGTCGGTCCGACCGAACCGAGCGCCACCCTGGTGCGACCGTCCCGCCAGCGGAATACGCAGGCCGACACGATGGAGATCACCATGGCGCTACGCTGCCCGATCTTGGCGAATTCCTGCCGCTCAGGGAGGTCCTCGGGTAGAACTGCTGCGGTTATGAGTTCGTCCGGCCGCCGGGCGGTCCGCTTCACGCCGGTGAAGAAGTCATCCCAGCGCACCAGGCGCGTGCCGGAGGTGGAGTGGAGTTCGATCCGGGCGTCGAGACCGGCCAGGAACGGCAGCGCGTCGCCCGCCGGACTAGCGGTGGCGATGTTGCCCCCAATCGTCCCCGCCGCCCGTATCTGCGGGGATCCGATGGTCCGGGCCAGTTGTGCCAATGCGTTGTGGTCGCCCGACTCGAGGCGACGGAAGGTCACTCCGGCCCCGATCCGCCTCCTGGAGACATCCTGGATGTCGGCGAGGCGGCGCAAGGTGATCACGACATCCGGGCGTACCATCCCGAAGTTGACCTCGACCATGAGATCGGTCCCACCAGCGAGCAGGACTGCTCCAGGATTCGCAGCCAAGGCCTGAGCCGCCTCCTGCACATCGATGGGACGTATTGCCTTCACTGTTGGTCACTCCGATTCTGTACGAATGAGGTGGTCCGAGGATGATACCCGATCCACCCCAAGCCCCTACGCTCTGCGGAATGGAACGGATCCTGCTGTGTGCCAACCCGTCCGCCTCCGGCTTCACCGGAGGACTTCGCCGAGCGGTGGTGGCCCGACTGCGCCAAGCATTCGAGGTCCAAACCGAGCTGCCCGAAACGGCTGCCGCCGCCCGGGCCGCCAGCGCAGCGGCCGCCGCCCGGGGATTCGATCTGGTGGTGGCGATGGGAGGCGACGGGGTGGTCCACCATGTGGCCAACGGGATCGGAGGAACGTCGACCCCCATGGGAATCATCCCCGCCGGAAGCACGAACGTGCTGGCGCGGCTGGCGGGCATCCCCGGGAAGCCGCTCCGGGCCGCCGACTTCATATGCTCGCGGCCAGCCCCTCGAACCGCTCCAGCGGCGCGGCTGACCCTCGACTACGGGGAAGGGCGTGTGGAGAGCCGTGTGGCCACGTTCTCGTTCGGGGTGGGCTTCGACGCCGCGGTGGTGCAACGAGCCGAGCAGGAACCCTACCGCAAGTACTCCCTCGCCAGCGTCCACTACGCGATCTCGGCGGCCGCAGTGGCCTGGGGCGAGTACGCAGCCAAGAGGCCGGAGCTAAAGGTCGAGTTACCGGGACGGTCAGCCAACGCGGTGGCGGTGTTTGTCCGCGTCTACGAGAGCTACACGTACTTCGGACCGATTCCCGTCGGATTCGGTCCTTCCAACTCGGACATGCTGACCGTTCTCATGGCTCGCTCGTTCGGTCGGCGGCAGATACCCTCGGTCCTGTGGCGGGCTGTCTCGGGCCGTGATCTCGCCAGAATCAAGGGATTCGAAGTGCGGGCGGGTGTTCCCACTTTCGACATGGTTGCCCCACCCGGTGGCATCCTCGCCCAGGCGGACGGGGAGTTGATCGGAGCCCCGGAGAAGGTGTCGGTGGCTGCCCATCCCGATCATCTGCGGTTGCTGGCGCCGGTATGATCGGCGTCCCGGCGGCAGTGTTCTGTACCCGCACCCAACGCGTATGATTGGTCCGGCTTGAAGTGATCCAGATGCCTAGACCCCTCCGCTCGCTCCTCTACGTCCTCGGGCCTTTGATAGTGGTCGGACTCGGCCTGCTGCTGCTGGCGAGGATCAACACGGACGAGGGTCCGCAGACTCCCCCGGACGCAGCATCAGGAACCGCGCAAGGCGATAGCTCCGCTGACGACGCCCTGGCAGCATTGCAAGACCTGGAGACCCGCATGGCCTCCACACCCATTCCCGTACTGGTCGGGGAGCGAAGCTTCGGGTTGGTACCCGCCACGATCGGGTTCGACCTCGACGAGAGAACGAGCCTGGACGCTGCGCTCGAGACGGGAACACCGGCTTCGGTGATCGAGGCAGCCGCGAGGTGGAACCAGGATCCGCCGGGGGAGGTCCTGCCGCTCGTCGCCATCATCGACGAAGCTGCCCTCTCGATCGTGCTTGACAGGCTCGACTCCACACTGCAAGGGCCTTCCGATGGTGCTGTCGTGGTCGAGGGCACCACCCCGATAGCCCGCTACCCTTCACCCGGCTGGGTAATTGATCGGTCCGGGACCGCTTCCCGCATCCTTTCCGCTTTGGTGGCCCAGCCGAGACCGGACATGATCGTCCTCGACGTGGCCGAGCGGCAGCCCGTCCTGCCCCATTCTGCGGTGGATGTGGCGGTGCAAGAGGCGGCCGTCCTTCTCAGCGCACCGATAACCCTGGCGAGGACCGATCCTGACGCCACCCTTTACCTGACCAGGGATCAGTTGGCGAGGGCCCTCGTAACGAGAATCGAGCAGGTTCCCAGCCTGCGGATGGTGGTCACCTTCGACCCGGTGATATTCGACGAGTATCTGTATCCGCTCCGGGCCGGATTCGAGTCCGCTCCCCTCGACGCTCACATCCAGATCGACGATGCCGACAACATCACGATCATCCCGGGCTTCCCCGGAGCACGCATCGACACGGATCTCGTCATCGAGGCCGTCAAGGAGGCAGCCCGGAGGTCGAGCAGGACCACAGTGCTTCCCCTTGATGCGGGCGTGCCTCCGACGATCACCACCGAGTTCCTAAGAACGCTCGGGGTGGACGGCAAGATAAGCGAGTTCACGACCAACCACCCCTGCTGCCAGCCCCGGGTCAACAACATCCAGCGCTTCGCTGATGCGATAGACGGCACGCTGGTGCTGCCGGGAGAGGTGATCTCCCTGAACGAGACGGTGGGAGAGCGAACGTTTGAGGGAGGCTACGTACCGGCTCCCACCATCATCAGGGGGGAGATCACCGACACGGTGGGCGGCGGTGTCAGCCAGTTCGCCACCACCTTCTACAACGCGGTCTTCTGGGCCGGGCTGGAGATCATCGAGCACCAGCCCCATAGCTACTACTTCTCGCGATACCCGGAGGGTATCGAAGCGACCATCAGCTGGACCGAGCCGGACCTCGTATTCCGTAACGACACCGGCCACGGCCTGGTCATCAAGACCTCCTATACGGGGACCTCGATCACCGTCAAGATGTTCGGCAACAATTCCGACCGCGAGGTCCGGGCGCTGGTATCCGGACGCTTCAATCCCACAGAGTTCCCGACGAAATACCTGCCGAACCCCGAGATGATGCCGTGGGACGAGGAAAACGAAGTGCAGCGGGGGGCCAACGGATGGTCGGTGAAGGTCACCCGCACCCTTGAGTTCACCAACGGGTCCACCACCAGCCAGGATTGGGTAGTCCGGTACCGGCCATGGCCCCGGGAGGTGGAGGTGCATCCCTGCCTGCTACCGGAGGACTCCGATGATTACACCGGCGAGGAGTGTCCGTCAACGCCCACGGTGGTTTCATAAGAACCCATACCGTGCCTTGAAACCCCTATTTACCAGGACTTTCATACCTTTTTCCCAAGATTCTCGGTTACACAAGCGCCCGCTTCGTTTCACATATTTGCACCGATAATATAACATCACAAGTAACATTGTATCGACTAGATAAAGCCTACGAGGTGAGCATGCGGCGGCCGAAAACACTCACAGCAGCCTTCTGCAGGACCACTTCCACGCCGGGAACCTACGGCGACGGACGCGGTGGCTTCGGTCTTACATTCCGAGTCAAGCGGACCCGCAACGGCCGACTGTCGAAGGTGTGGGCCCAACGGGTTGTAATCGGTGGGAAACCGACCTATCTAGGGCTCGGCACCTATCCGACGGTGACGCTGGCCGAGGCCCGACGGCGAGCGCTCAAGAACCGTCGCGAGATCGAAGCGGGCAGAGACCCGCGAGGCGGCGGGATCCCTACTTTCGCGCGGGCGACCGAAAAGGTGATCGCCCTGCACCGTGACGGCTGGAAGCCGGGCAGCCGAACAGAGTCAGCATGGCGTAACGGGTTCAGCCACCATGTCTATCCGAAACTCGGTCACCGGCGAGTCGACGTGATCACGACCGCAGACGTGCTGGCTGTACTTTCCCCGATTTGGCACACGGCGCCACGACAAGCGGAGGTTCTACGGCGGCGGATCAGCCAAGTGATGCGGTGGGCGGTAGCGCAGGGCTACCGGCCGGACGACGCTGCAGGGCCGGCTCTCACCGCGGTCTTGCCGAAGCGCAGCAAGGCGACGACTCACCACCGGGCCCTCCATCACTCTGATGTAGCAGCCGCTTTGCGGAAGGTCCGGGAGTCAGGTGTAGCCACATCAACTCGGTTGGCTATCGAGTTCCTGGCACTCACTGCTGCCAGAACCACCGAGGTCAGGCTTGCTACCAGATCGGAAATCGACCGCCACAGCGGGGTGTGGACGGTTCCCGCCGAGCGGATGAAAGCGGGCCGTGAACATCGGGTACCGCTGAGTAGCGCCGCGCTCGGTGTCCTTGACGAGGCGTACCGGCATTCTGGCGGGGAGTTGCTGTTCCCTGGGAGAAGTGGCAAACCGGCCGGTCATGGGGTGTTCGCCGCGACGTTCCGGCGCCTGGGCATCGGAACCGTTCATGGACTTCGGTCGAGCTTTCGGGACTGGTGCTCTGAGACCGGCGTCCCCCGCGAGGTGGCGGAGCAGGCCTTGGCTCACGCGGTAAAGGGTGTTGAGGGTGCGTACGCCCGCTCCGACCTGTTCGATCTACGCCAGCCGGTTATGGAGGCATGGGGCGAGTACATAGATAAAGGGCTCACTCGGTGACACCACGTATCCATTCAGTGGAGTGGTAGATGCAGGAGATGATCCGCTGTTGGCCCGTTGTCGGGACGCTCGTACCTCGCCAGCGTGTCATGCGGAACTGGTGCCCGGTTGCCGCTTTGTTCGGTCGTTGTTGGACGTGTTAGGTGTCGGCTTCACCTTGTGCTGCCAGGGCCAGGTGTGTGAATATGGATTCGAGTGGGCGGGCTGGACGGACTCATGCATGCCACCAAGCGTTTCTTAGTCCGTGCAAAATCCCAGGTCAACATGCAGTTCTGAGTGTGGCGTCCCACAATACATCCCACAGTCACAACGGGATGATCACGGAGCGACTACCAGCCTTCGCTAGGGTTAGGCGGCCCATGCTTCTGATAGGACTTCGGCCTGTTGTAGGACGGTTTGGGTCGCTTTCTCTTGCTTGTCAGGTGGGTAGTTGTACTTGCGGAGAGTGCGCCGGACCAGAACGCGGAGGCGGGCGCGTACGTCTTCGCGGAGGGTCCAGTCGATGGCTACGTTGGTGCGGACCTTCTCGACGAGCTCGCGGGCAATGGTCCGAAGAACCGCATCACCGAGGATGGCTACGGCGCTGTCGTTGGTTTCCAGCGCGTCGTAGAAGGCCAGCTCGTCTTCGGTAAGACCGAGTTGGTCGCCTCGAGCGTTGGCCTCGCGTATTTCTTTCGCCAGCTGAATCAGTTCTTCGATTACTTGAGCTGCCTCGATGGCTCGACTCTCGTAGCGGCGCAGGGTCCGTTCCAGCATCTCGGAGAAGGATCTGGCTTGTACCACGTTCTTGCGTCGCCGGGTCGTCACCTCTTCCTTGAGGAGTTTCTGCAAGAGCTCTACCGCAAGGTTGCGTTCGGGCATTCCTCGCACTTCGGCTAGGAACTCGTCGGAGAGGATCGAGATGTCTGGCTTCTGTAGGCCTGCGGCGGCGAAGATGTCGAGCACGCCTTCTGCGGCTACGGCCTTGGAGATGATCTGGCGAACGGCCCGGTCCAGGTCTTCCTGCTCCCGGGCCGTGCCGGGCGCTGGTTTGGCCAGCACCGATTGCACAGCCTGGAAGAACGACACGTCGTCGCGGATGCGTTTGGTTTCCTCGTGGGGAACAGCCAGGGCGAAAGCCTGCGACAGTGCGCGGACGGCAGCTATGTAGCGGTTCTTGCCGTCGTCCTGGGCGAGGATGTGCTCCTGGGCGGCTGGCAGTAACCCCAAACGCTCCTGCGGTGTACCGCTAATCCACTTGGGCCAGTCGAAACCGTGGAACAGGTCGCAGCACACCTCGTGTTTCTCCAGCATCACCGCGACGGCTTCCGACTGGTCGACCGCGGTCGATCCGGTGCCGCCACTCTCGGTGTAGGTGGCCAAGGCCCGCTTGAGGTCATGGGCGAGTCCCAGGTAGTCCACCACCAGACCACCCGGCTTGTCCCTGAACACCCTGTTCACCCGGGCGATTGCCTGCATCAGCCCGTGCCCGCGCATGGGCTTATCCACATACATGGTGTGAAGGCTCGGCGCATCGAACCCTGTCAGCCACATGTCACGCACGAGCACTACTCGCAGGTCGTCATCCGGGTCGCGGAACCGATTGGCGAGAGCCTCCCGCCGAGGCTTGTTCCTGATGTGTTGCTGCCAGTCCACAGGATCGGTAGCGGAGCCGGTCATCACCACCTTGACCATTCCTTTACCGTCGTTTTCGTGGTGCCAGTCGGGTCGCAAGGCGACCAGTTCGCGGTAGAGATCCACGCAGATCCGCCGGCTCATGCAGACAACCATCGCTTTGCCTTCCAGGGCGTCGAGCCGCTGCTTGTAGTGGCCAACGATGTCCCTCGCCACCTGGTTCAACCTGTTCTCGGCTCCGACCACCGCTTCGAGTTGCGCCCACTTGGTCTTGAGCTTTTCCTTGCGGGCAACTTCCTCGCCTTCGGTTACCTCATCGAAGTCGGCGTCGATGGTCGGTTTCTCATCCCGGTCGAGACTCAGCTTGGCCAGCCGGCTCTCGTAGTAGATAGGCACCGTGGCACCATCCTCTACAGAACGTTGGATGTCGTAGATGCTGATGTAGTCACCGAACACGGCCCGCGTGTTGGCGTCACGCAGTTCTATGGGTGTCCCGGTGAAGCCCACAAACGATGCATTCGGTAACGCGTCACGCATGTGCCGGGCGAAGCCATCGATGAAGTCGTACTGGCTGCGGTGCGCTTCGTCGGCGATAACCACGATGTTTTGACGGTTCGACAGCACGGGATGCCGGTCGCCCTTCTCATCGGGGAAGAACTTCTGGATGGTGGTGAAGACCACACCCCCGGATGCCACCGACAGCTTGGCCCGCAGGTCAGTCCGGCTCTCGGCCTGTACCGGGTCTTGGCGTAGCAAGTCTCGGCACCGGGAGAACGTACCGAACAACTGATCGTCGAGGTCGTTGCGGTCGGTCAACACCACGATGGTCGGGTTCTTCATCGCCGGTTCCCGGATGATGGCCCCGGCATAGAAGGCCATGGTCAAGCTCTTGCCTGACCCCTGGGTGTGCCAGACGACTCCGATCCGCCGGTCACCCGGCGCACCGCCCTGCTTCCGGCTGGCCCGCGAAGTGTCGGCCGGACTATTACCCGCCGCGGTTGGCGCATCCAACTGGGCCGCCCGTAAGGTCTGGTCCACAGCTGCCCGCACTGCGTGGAACTGGTGGTAGCCCCCCATCTTCTTGACCAGCCCCCCACCACCATCATCCTCGAACACGACGAAATCACGAACCAAATCCAAGAACCGCGTCTTCTCGAACACGCCTCTGATCAACACCTCAAGACTGGGCTGGGCCGTCGGCGCTAGTTCCTCACCCTCGATCGTCCGCCAAGGCTTGAACCATTCCCGCCCTGCGGTGAGCGTCCCGGCCATCGTCTGGAGGCCGTCGGAGACCACGAGGATCTCGTTCGTCGAGAACAGGGACGGCACCTCGGCCTTGTAGGTTTGAAGCTGATGCCAAGCCGTCCAGACCGTCCCTTCCTCATCCGCCGGGTTCTTCAACTCGATCACCCCAAGAGGTAAGCCGTTCACGAACACGACAATGTCGGGCCTCCGTCTGTTCTTGTCCTCAACAACGGTGAACTGGTTGACTGCCAGCCACTCGTTGTTGGAAGGATCATCGAAGTCGATCACCCGTGCCTGTGCCCCACGGATACCTCCGCCAGCTTGGTACTCCACGTTGACACCATTCACCAACATCCCATGGAACGCACGGTTGTGAGCCCCGACCGTCGAGCCCCTAGGAAGGGTAAGCCTCCGGAAGGCATCATTGATAGCCACAGAGGGAAGTCCCGGGTTGAGATGGGTTAGAGCATCAAGGAGCGCCGACACCAACACCACATCTGAATAGCTCTCCCGCAGCGGATCCGGCTGCAGCAGAGTGTCGGGTCCACCGACAACCTGATAGTCCAACTCACGGAACCAACCGAGAGCAGCTTCCTCCACAACAGATTCTGAGAAGACCATAGCTATCGCTCGACCCTGCTCATGCGACCGAACTCAGGAGATTTCCCACACCCTTGATTACTTCCGCGACGTCATCTTCGTTGAAGTCGTCGAATCGTCCGTGGACAGCAGCATTCCGCACCTCAATCCAGCTGGCCACTTGCCTCTGACGGAGTCGGCTGTAAAGGCCCTTGTCGCCAATCTTGTTATTGAGGGACGACAAGTTGTCCCGATCCTTAACCGCGATACCGCTCCGTGTGGCAAGCGACCGCAGTCCATTCTCCAAGACCCCACCGGCAAGGGATACGGCAGGCACCGAATAACCGTTCTGGAGTAGATGGTCAGCCTGCTCAAGAAAGCCGGAAAAGACTTCCGCGACTGCCAACTCCCGAATAGTCTCGACATATCCCGCTCGCACATCTTCCAAGGCCGCCTGAAGGATACCTAGCCCTATATCGACATAGTACTTTTTCGATGTATTGCCAACCTGGGATCGAAAAACGTCTGTATAGGTGTGGCCGGAGTCAAATACTCCTGTAAGTAGTGCCAAGGCCTGACTTCTCCACTCCGCGTACTGGCGATCATCCAAGATAGGGGAACCGAACTCATCCAGCGCATAGGACCTGACCATCGCCTCCCCCTTCTTGATCACGGCAGCTAGGCGATCGAGAACCGGTTCAACCAGCATCATCCAGCTCCACAAGGGTCTTCCCCGAGACCAGCTCCGGCAATAGGGTATCGCGCAGGGTGGCGAGAGTCCGGTTCTGAACGGCTTGAACGACCTGTTGACCAAGGAGGGCAGACAGATGGACGTCAGCGGCCTTGACGACACTCGCCGGTGGCACGGCCACCTTGGCATCCGTCAGGTGATGTCGGCGGATATGACCCAGCGTCGTTGCCTTGCCCGCTGCGATCGCCCTGAATCCGTCGAGATGCTCACGCGTCCAACCCCAGTAGAACCAACGCGGGTACCGGTCCGAGGTGACCTTGAACAGGTGCTGGTTGAGCGCCCCGGGCCCGTGTGACCACAACACAAGCTCAAGACTGCCTGACCATGAGAAGAGCACGTCGCCGTCCTCTACGATGTACCGGGGGTCGATTTCCCTGGATGCCCTTCCTGTACGGTTGGTATATCCCCGTCGCATCTCCGCTATCTTGATGACCGGTAACCACTCGTCGTCATCGGGCGGAAACCGCTGCATTGCCAGACCGTTGGTGAAGTCCGCGATACCATCAAGGCCTTGGACTGCCCAACCCTCCGGGACCTCGCCCAACTCTGAGTCCACGAGACGGTCAGGGAAGAGGTCGAACCAGGCGGCGGGGAGTCCAGGAAGGGACTCACCTCGTCTCCAATAGCCCTCCATCTTGGCGCGGACCGGATCAAAGTCCACAAACCACGACTTGAACAGCGTCCGGGCCATCTTCTCCAGTGTGTCACACATCCGGTGATTCAACCCGATCTTGTCATCTAGGATGCCGAGGATGTGAGCGATGCGGCGTTGCTCAGCCAGCGGCGGAAGGTGGAGGCGAATAGTCTTGAGAGCAGAGCCTGATAGTTCACGAAACGTCGAACCAGAGGCGTGCTGCTCTAGTCGGTCGGTATTCGTGGTCAGCCAATAATACAAGTACTCGGGCAAGAACCCTTTTCGCATCACGAGGTTACGAAAACCTTGGTTCGTCGCTATCGCATTCTTCGCGAGCGCCACATATCCGATCGGAGCTCGGGTCGAAAGCAGGACCGACCCGGCCGGAATAAGCTTTGCGGACGAGGTGTCGAGTCCTTTCTGAGACAAACTACGCCGACCCCTCTTGATGTACCGCTCATGGCGACCAGACAGATCCTTCGGCGTCAGCCATGGGATATCTCCATCAAAGTTCTCCGGCAGCTTGGTCGAGGGGGTGCCACCGCCCACGACTTCAGCGATTTCTCCAATTGTGAACTCGCGCCACTCGCCCGACTCGGATACCCCAGCCCCCATCTGCTGCAACGCGTGCTCATCCTCCTTCAATTCGTTGGTGCCGGAGGTCATGCTGGATTCCCGAAGCCCAGGCTCTGGAGGTTGGCTTCGATGATGGCATCCAGCTTGCGGGCCTCGGCCTGTTGCTCGCGCCAATGGGCGGTGAGACAAGCCACCTTTTCTTCGAACGGCTCCCCGTCGTCCTCTTGGGATTCGATCCCCACGTACGGTCCAGGGATGAGCACATGGCCGTGCTTGCGTACCTCCGCCAGTGTGGCGCTCTTGCAGAAGCCGGGCACGTCGGCGTATTCGCTTGCTTCTTCCTGGCCGCGCCAGGCATGGTAGGTGTCGGCGATGCGCCTGATGTCGCCTTCGCCGAGAACCCGGTGGGTACGGTCCACCATGTGGCCCATGTTGCGGGCGTCGATGAACAGAATCTCCCCTAGGCGCTCCCTGTAGGGACCGCGCAGACGGGTCCGTGACAGGAACCACAGGCAAGCGGGTATCTGGGTGGAGTAGAACAGCTGACCAGGGAGCGCCACCATGCAGTCAACTAGGTCGGCCTCGATGATGGCCTCCCGGATCTTGCCCTCGCCGGACTGCCTAGAGGACATGGAGCCATTAGCCAGGACAAACCCAGCCGATCCCCACGGCGACATGTGGTGGATCATGTGTTGCACCCACGCGAAGTTGGCGTTGCGAGGGGGAGGAACCCCAAACTTCCAACGTCTATCGTCCTTGAGGCGCTCACCGCCCCAGTCGGAAATGTTGAACGGCGGGTTGGCCAGGATGTAATCGGCCTTCAGATCGGGGTGGCGATCGTCGTGGAAAGTGTCGCCGTGCGCGATCTGGCCTTCGATCCCCCGGATGGCGAGGTTCATCCTCGCAAGCCGCCATGTGGTGTAGTTGGACTCCTGACCGTAGATCGAGATGTCGGCCCGGGCCCGGCCGCCGTTTCCGTTGCCGGTGGCGTGGGCCCGCATGAACTCCATCGACTGGACGAACATGCCCGACGACCCACAGCACGGATCGTAGACCCGACCGTGGTAAGGCTCGAGCATCTCTACTAGGAGCCGCACCACGCAGCGAGGCGTGTAAAACTCACCGCCCCGCTTGCCCTCGGCGTCGGCGAAGCGGGACAGGAAATACTCGTAGACCCGCCCGAGTACGTCCTTCGATCGCGACTCCGCATCCCCTACCCTGATATTCCCAACCAGGTCGATCAGATCGCCGAGCCTACGCTTGTCGAGAGCCGGCCGGGCATAGTCCTTAGGGAGAACGTTCTTGAGCGCCGGATTGTCCCGCTCGATGGCGGCCATAGCTTTGTCCACCGTCTGGCCGATGGTCGGTTGCCGCGCCTGCGCCTGGAGATGGGACCAACGGGCTTCCTTCGGCACCCAGAATATATTCAAAGCCCGATACTCGTCCGGATCCTCGGGATCAGCGCCATCCTCGATCTCAGCTTCCAGCCCTACCCGTGTCTCCTCGAAGGCGTCCGACACATACTTGAGGAAGATCAGACCCAGAACAACATGCTTATACAAAGCGGCATCCATGCTCCCCCGCAGAGCGTCGGCCATCTCCCACAGCTTCGCCTCGTAACCCGTGGTAGCCCCGCTGCTTGAACCAGCCCGGTTTTTCCGGAGAGTCTTACGTCCTGCCATCAAGTCCTTCCCGGTTCATTGGTGACGGGACCTTGTACAAAGGCCAGGCACCACCCCACCCGCGCACGCTCTGGTCAGGTACCAGGGTCATCCACAGATCCGGACTCCGCAAAGAGCGCCCGCAGCCATGCCACAAACCTCTCGCAAACATCCGTTTCGGTCTCAAGATCCCTCGCCGTGATTGCGAGTCCCATCTGACGTGGTTCCTCGCGGGCTGCAAGCCAGGCATGGACTTCGGCCCTTCTCCTCTTCTTGGGCTTGAAGGCAGGCTCAATGATCTGACCGATGTAGGCGCTGGCCATTGGCCACACGGGATCCTTTTCTGGGATCATGCGTGCGATAAAGTGTTCCAGTTCACCACTTGACACATTATCAGGCATCAACCATACGCCGATACGCAGGCGCGGAAAGTCAGCGATCTGCCCAGCAATAGTTCCATTCAAGCAGGGAGTTGCTGGCAGTACAACACCTACCCTCCTGATCTTGTTGGCTACCGCCTGCCAACGGCTGCTTAGACTTTCATTGGCATCCACCATGATGCCAACCGCCTCCCGTCCAGAGACCTTGACTTCTGAGGAGATGGCGCAAAGCACTTCTTCTACGCTGCCCTTGTCTTTGATGTCAAAGGCAGGCATCGGCGCGTTACGCTCACGAATGTGTATGACAACATGCTTGTCATCTGGTCCCTCTACCAACAACACACGGTTTGCCTCGGGACCAGGCAAGACTTACCTGACCTCAATGTTTTGTCTGGCAGCAACAGCGAGCTCTTCCTCGGAGTATTCGATCGCCCGGATACCCCTGTTATCCCTGTCAAGACGGATTAGGACACCCTCAACACCATCGTTGGCTGCCGCTTCTCTGGCGAACCCCCTGACACAGTCCCAGCTATGCGTCGTTGCCAGAACCTGTACATTGTTATGCAAGGCCGCTTGGAGAACCATACGCCAATAGTCTTCCTGCAGGGAGTGGTGGATTCCGTTCTCCACCTCATCCATCAGCAAGACCCCATTATTGCTGTAAGCCAATGCCAGTGCCACGCCGTAGAAACGCAGGGCACCGTCGCCGAAACTCTTGAGTGGTACCGACCGGTTGGAATTCAGAAGCTTGACCACCGCCTGCCGTGTACCTCGGTGAGCGATGGTTCCGTTGCCGACCACCAGAACCCTTTCCACCCCTTCTCCTAGCACCAACCGAAGCGCACGTGTAGCACGCTCATCATCGGATGTCGGCGCCACCGTGTCCCAGAACCTGGCCAAGTCTGCATTCGTCAGAATCCCGGGGCCCAGTGAGTTGCAAGTAAGTTGTGGTGGAAGGGGCTGGTTAAGGAGGGATCGGAATCGCCTTTTAAAATGGCTCCTGCGAAAGGAAAGGATGTTATAGCCCGACACGTCATGTTCGAGAAGTAATGGCAGGGCCCACTCCTGGTCGTCAAAGGTGACTCTCAATGCCCTTACATGGTCACTCTCCCCGACATCGAAGAAAAGCCGACTGATCCTGATCGCCTCTTCTGGTGCAACGCGGTCTTCCTTGACTACGAGGACCCGGTCGCCGGATCGAATCGCAAAGCGGGTTCCCGATGTCAGGTTCCGACCGTGGAAAAGTGCGGGCCAATCGGGCTCGGACCTTGAAACTCCGTCCTCATCTTCGGCAATAGAGACTTCATCCCGCCCGGTCAGAAGATCTGACAAGACCTCGTGCTCACCGCGGGACGCGAAGACACGCACGGCCTCAAGGACTGTCGTCTTACCTACAGCGTTCTTGCCGGCGAGCAGAGTCACGCGGCCCAGGCGCGGGATCGACATGTCATCAATACCGCGAAAACCCTGTATCGAGAGGTCAGGTAGGTGCAAAGGCGTTTCGCTGGTGATCGAGGTCCTCCTGCGCTTAATGGCCTGTTCGCAGCAAGACTAGCGGCTCGCGAGGCTGCCCCGGTTCGAGCACATGCGAGATAACGCTCGACTTGCCGGATCCGCTGGGGCTGTTGGCGATTAGCGTTTGTAGCGTGATCAGATGAGCGAGAATAGCAGCGATGCGGTTTGTTGATCGAAGGGGGTGTTGGGTCGGACAGGGCCACGGAGCGCCGCTATCCAACAGCGTCCTCCTCGCCACAGTCCACTGCTGTTCATACGGCTGCTGCCCTTCCCCATGTGACCGGCTTCCCCCGATCCCGGAGTGCTACGGCGGCTCCGCCACGACCCGGCGTCAACAGCAGGCGTCGCTCCTGCCCGCCCCCGGACGCTGGACAAGGGCACACCAGACTGGTGGCTGCCCTGGGACTGACCCCTGGAGGGCTAACACCGGTTGAACTCTGTGGCCTGCTAGAAGCGTTGGATCAGTATTGAGGAGCTTTCGGTCGCTGGTTCCTCACGTACTTCTGTCTTGCTTGCCGGACCCGGACCATCTGGCGGTGCTGGTCCGTCCCGTCGTTGTCAGGGCTGCTGTCCACCCTCACCCCTGTTCACGGGGCTCAGGCTGCCCTCAGCTTCAACATGTCCGCTGCGCAGGTCGGTCAACCAAGACGGTCCAGAGAATCAGCGTCGAAGCTGCGGTCGACCAGATCAGCCGGTCTCGCCGCGTCCTCGCTGGGGATGGTCGAATCGCTTCTTCTCGCCCCTGACCACGCCTTTTAGGCCTTCGAGGCGCATCAGGCGTTCCACCGTGCAGCGGGCCACCTCGGTGCCTTCACGCTGCAGATGGCGCCACACCTTTGCGGGCTCCGTATACCTCGAAGTTCGACTCCCACGCCCTCCGCCTCTAATTGCACATAGTCCCAGCTAGAAGGCCATTTATGATTCATGATTATCACTTTTCCTGTACTTCGGTGTTTCGGTTATGCACATGTGGCCGGTCGGGTCGAACCATGGCGGCCTTCGGTAAGTAGTCAGGTCCGGTAACAACGACGACACACCGATTGGGTTGAGGAGTAGCACCAATGCCTGTGGGACTGGCTGCGCTGGTCGAACTCGTAGGCGAATGCGGGCCGGCTAGCGATCCCAGACGAGTGCTCCTGTTTCAACCTGAATCCACCGGTGAGGATGTTGGGGTCGGGGTGGTGGACAGGCGCGGAAAGTGCCTCTGATCTGGGATAATAACTTGTTAGCGATAGAAGTTTTCGCCCGGAGTTGGGAGGCACTTCCTGTGAGTGGAGTATCGCAGAATATTGACCGGGTGGGGGTGGTTCTCGACGACGAGTCGCTGGTGGCCGACGCTGGCCTCATAGCGGCGGGGACGTTGATGGATCGGCTGGGGAGTCGGGTGGGCGGCGCTCGGCCGGGTCGTAAGGTGTTGTCGTTGGTGTCGGCGATGCTGGCGGGTGGGTCCCATATCGACCATGTGGATCTGCTGCGGGCTGGCTCTAGTGGGTGGGTGTTGCCGTTTCGGGTGATGGCCTCTTCGACTGTGGGTTCGTTTCTGCGTTCGTTTACCTGGGGTCATGTCCGCCAGTCGGGTGAAGGTGTTGACAGTCTCGTTGGGTCGGGCCCCTTGAACCTGGTCAATACACCTCGGGGGCGTTCCGGGCCCGCTGCGAGCAGGCCGGCGTAGCGGTGTCGATGGGACGCCGAGGCGACGCCTACGACTGTGACGAGAATGGTGGGGTCGTTGGGTCGGGTCTGACTCTTGTTACGACCGGCCGCAGAGTGTCTTTGCGTTGATCTGTCGGCCCGGCTCGGCGGCTTGTTCCACACACAGTTAGCCGTCCGGGAGGGCAGTGACCCAATAGGGGCCTGGAGTTTGAAATCCGACTCGTCACAGTCTTGTCCGCCCACCCGGCCGGCTGGGTGTGTGTTCCACCACAAAAGGGAGGAAACTTATGAACAGTATCGTGTCGGATGCTCCGTCGAGCAAGGTGATTGTCGGGGTCGACACTCACAAGCACATCCACGTAGCGGTGGCAATTCAGCCAGCACGGCACCCGTCTGGGTGACCGCGCGGTGAGCGCTGACAGCGGTGGCTACGCCCAGCCGGGTGGCATGGGTCCAGGAACTCGGCCGGGTTGAGGGGTTCGGGATCGAAGGCACCGGCAGCTACGGAGCTGGGCTCACCAGCTATCTGAGACGCTGCGGGCATCGGGTCGTGGAAGTCAACCGGGGTGATCGCCGCTCGCGGCGCAACAACGGCAAATCAGACGCTATCGACGCGGAAGCCGCCGCACGGTCGGTCCTTGCAGGAACCTCGACCGCGATTCCCAAAACCTACTGGGGGGCTGGTGGAGATGATCCGCCAGCCCAAAGTGGCCAGAGACACCGCCCACAAAGGCCGAACTTCGGCGATCATCACCCTCAAAACACTGATCATCAACGCCCCAGCCGAGCTGCGTGAATCCCTCGATGGGCTCACCAACCGGGCCCTCATCAACCGTTGCGCCCGCTTCCGAGTCTCGGCAATGAACAGCCCCACAGCCTCGGCCAAGCACTCACTGAGAGCACTAGCACGCCGCTGGCGCCACCTCGACACCGAAGTACGCCACCTACGACGCCGTCCTCGACGACGTCGCCACCCAGGCGTCGCCGACACTACGAGACGCATACGGCATCGGAGCCGACTCCGCAGCCGAGTTCCTCATCGTGTTCGGCGACAACCCAGAACGGATCCGCTCCGAGGCCGCGTTCGCGAAACTCTGCGGCGCCTGCCCCATCCCAGCCTCGTCAGGACAAACCAGCCGGCACCGTCTATACCGATGCGGACACCGACAAGCCAACGCTGCGCTCTACCCACTCGCCATCGTACGCATGCGATTCCACCAACCCACCATCAACTACGTCGCTGGCCGCACCACCGAAGGCCTCACCAAAAAAGACATCATCCGCTGCCTGAAACGCTTCCTCGCCCGCGAGGTCTACCAACACGTCATGGCAGACCACCGAACCCGACAACACACCGTCCCCACCCCCATGAACCACAATACTTGACAATAGGGGCGTCAACGCGGTAGCCGAGTCGCACTTTCGCCACCCTCGAGACCGAACTCCTAGACCGGAGCGGCTTCGCCAACCGGAACCAGGCCCGCTCCGCCGTGTTCGACTACATCGAAGGCTTCTACAACCTCCACCGGCGGCACTCAGCCATCGGATACCACTCACCCGCCGACTACGAAAGGATCCCCAAACCACCCTGTGGATAACAAATCGCGAAGTGTCCCAAAAAGCGGGGCAACTCCGCTCGGGACGGAGGCTGGCACCCAGCCTGAAGGTTGATGCGAGGCTTCGCCCGGCGCGTCCCGACTTCGCTATGCGGGCAAGCCTCCCGGCCCTGCAGGCAACGTTCGACTGGCCTTGCCAAGCAGTGGCTGCGCTCGGAGCTCGTGGTGGGTCACAGGAGATCGAAGAGGAACAACGAACTGACGGTTACCCTTCCAGCCGGTATGACAGAACCCTCTTCCACCCTTGGCTGGCACGGGTACCGGGTGGTTGGTGTCCTGTTCATGGCGGTACCAACCGCGGCCAGCCTTGCATGGTGGTTTGCTGAGACCCACAGCGGACCTCTACTTCGGGACGCACTGACCGCTGCCCTAGTGCCGGTCGGATTCATCATCGCGTTCGGATTCGGATATGCGGGAAACACGTTCTCTAAACGTCTCGCCCTGTTTGGGTACGAAAGGGAGACACACCCAGCAATTCTCGTTCTTCTGTTCTTTGGCCTCGCTGTGGGAACAGTGGCGCTGATTCTTGTCTATCTGGCGCTCGGAGACAGAGACAACTTGTGCTTGGGTCCCTGTCTTCTCGCCGTCCCGCTTCCATGGATAGACGCGTCCTGGCAGCCGCTACTGGTGGCGCATTCCACGATTGGCCAGTTAGCTGCGGCAGGAGTAGGGATGGTGCTTGCGGGGTCAGTTCAGGTGCTCTTCGGTCTACTTCATCCACGTCGGCTCGACGTGTACTCGCACAACCTCCTCCTCGGACGCCGCTTCGCTGCCCGACTCCTTGACAGCTTGGTCCTCTTGGCGTCGACCTTCTGCATGATCGAGTATGGCCCCGAGTTGCTGGTCGGCCGCTTCGGGCTGTCATGGACGGCCGCTCGAGTCACTCTCACCTGTCTGCTCTTGGTGCTGCCCTTCTTATACGAGGTCACTCCCCAGTTCGGCTGGAAGTGGTGGCTCGGGTTGCGGCTGGTAGCCCCTCCCGACGGTAGACCCGTCGCTATAGGGCGGTTAGCTGTACGGGCGCTCGTCACGTCACTTGTGTTCTCTCTCGGCATCGACGCGGCAGTTGTCCTCTGGACCATCGAAGGTTCGTATCTGTTCTGGGTCATGGTCGGGCGGATGCTGCTCCTAGTCGCTCTGATCCCAGCGGTGGTGCATCCACACGGCCAGGGATTCCATGACGCACTGCTGGGGACCCAAGTCCGCGGCGATCTCGATGGAGGCACGGAACCAGGCCAGTCCTCCGAGTCCGAAGGGCTACGGCTCCGCTCCGCGGATTTCACTGCCGACGAGGACGATCCGTTCGCGAACGACCTACTGGACCGTCGACCCCAGGTCGAGTATCTCTCCGCTGTGATCACGGCAACGGATAGCCCACTCGTGGTGATGGTTGACGCTCCGTGGGGTAGCGGCAAGACCGCATTCCTACGGATGTGCGCTGCCCACCTGCGACACCAAGGCGTTACTGTGGCGGAGTTCAACGCCTGGGCCGACCAACATACCCAGCAGCCGCTCCTTGACATGGTCGGTGCGCTCTCGGCCCGCCTCCCAAAAGGGGCTGCAACCCGTATCGGGTCGGCTGCCTCGGGCCTGCTCACCCTGCTCACCACCGACCATCCCATCCCAAGGATTGATTCGTGGGATGACCACAACCGGGCCGTGAGATCGTTCACCGAATCGTTAGCGGAAGTAGCGGCCGACCGCGGGCGTCTGGTCGTGATCGTGGATGAACTCGACCGTTGCCAACCTCAATACACACTCGGGATACTGGCGGACATCCACCATCTCTTCTCAGTCGACGGGGTCACGGTTCTGCTCGGCGTTAACCGTCGCCAACTATGTCACGCTGTGCAAGCCGTGTACGGACCCAGCTTCGATGCAGATTCATATCTTAGGCGATTCGCCGATATCCCCATTAACCTGCCCTCCCCGAACCGCACAGAACTCGAAGCTTTCCTCGACCATCTGTACGCCGAATCCCGTCTTCACGGCCGGACTTCGCGTGGACTGGCCAAGTGGGCAGCTACGAGAGCCGTGCTTCGCCTGGTTATTGAGCTCAAGTCGTGTTCATTGCGGGATCTGCAGCAGGCTGCCCATATCTACGCTCTAGCGCTGATCAAGCGGGTTCCCGATGATCATCCGTACGATGTGTGGCAGCTTTCGGTCGCAGCGATGGTCGTGTTGCGCGTCGCGGACCGGGACGCCTACGACCGCTTTGTAGCTGGCCAATCCGACAGCTTCGAGGCTCTGACCTCCGCTTACGCTGCTCTCGGGCCGGAACCACATCTGAGGCGTACGGATACGCTGCCCCATGGAACCCGAAGGGATCACTTCGCTGCCGCCTTGATCAACATCGGGTCACGCGACGACTGGTGCGACACCATCAGCGGCGCCGACGATGCGTTCGTGGAGCGGTACCGGCATGCCCACACTGCTCTCCCAAAATCTATCGAGGGTTCTCCACGGGATTCGAGAAAGGCTGCCCGCGATGTCCTCAAGATTCTCTGCCATATAAGGAGTTGCTATCAGCCACTACCTGTCTGGCACACCTTGGAAGCAGACAAACTGGCCAACTTGATCGACCTCGCTGTCGATCTCCAATGAGCGCTAGAGTTTCCGCTGCGGGCGTCAGTATCGAGGCTGAGCCTCCTTTCCTCGAGCAGGATGGGATTCAAGCTCAACCGGAATATGGTCTGCAAGCGATACTCCGAAGACATGGTCGGAAGGTCCGAATCCGATTCCCCAGCTGGTCGCGGCCTAATACGGCCACACCGGGTCTGGGGCCTCACGACACTTAGCGGGTTGACCGCCTGCTAGGGAAGGAGGCCACAGATGGCTGGTAACGATAGCTCCTTGGACGTTGCGGTTCTGGGTTTGGACGGGTTCCGTCTTCGGGCCGCGACCGAGGACGACGGTGAGTTGTTGATGCTGGTAGAGACCACGGCGTCGGTGGTGGGTTGTTCGGGTTGCGGAACACGGGCACGGTCGAAGGGACGCCGCAGGACCAAGGTGCGGGATCTGCCGGTGGGAGGCCGACCGACGGTGTTGGTGTGGTCCAAGCGGGTATGGCGCTGCCCGGAGGCGGCCTGTTCTACGAAGTCTTGGTCGGAGACCAGTCCCCTGATCCGGCCGAGGGCGGTGCTGTCGGAGCGGGCCCGGAGCGAAGCAGCTCGGCGGGTAGGCGAGGATGGTGTGTCGGTCTCAGCTGTGGCTCGTGGCCTCGGTGTGGGCTGGTCCAGGGTGATGGACGAGCACCGGTGGCGGTCCCGCCCGGATCGGTGGGCGACGGGATTCGTGGATCTCGAGTGGGGCCGGCTCCTAGATAGTTGTTCAGGGCCGTTCCGGGGCTGCTGCCAGGGGTTTCCTAGCTTCGGAGACCGCCGAAGTGCGGGCGGGGGTGGGGGTCGTAGCCCTCGATCCGTGGCGTGGGTATCTGACCCCGGCGAGGGAGCTGCTGCCAGAAGCGACCGTGACCGTGGACCGCTTTGCACATGGTCCGCCTTGCGAACCAGGTCGTCACCGAGGTCCGCCATCGCACCCAACAAGACGTGATGGGTCATCGGGGTCGCAAGGGAGATCCGCTCTACGACATCCGCCGGCTGCTGCTCGTCGGCGAAGAACGCCTGAGCGGCTCCGCCCGCCGCCGTATCGACGCCGCTCTGGCGCATCCCGATGGTGACCGCTACGACGAGGTCGCCTGCGCCTGGGTAGCCAAAGAACTCCTCCGCCAGGTCTACGCCGCCGAGAACCTCGAAGCCGCCCGGAAGCGGCTCGAAGCGTTCCACGGCTGGGCCGAGACAGTTGACGTGCCCGAGGTCGATCGCCTGTCCCGGACGCTGTGCACCTGGGAGGAAGAGACCCTCAACTATCACCGGACGGGGGCTACCAACGGACCGACCGAAGCTGTCAACCTGATCATCGAAAAGACCCGTCGTCTAGGACACGGTTCCCGTAACTGGGACAACTAACGGCTAAGGCTCCTACTCCACTGTGGAGTCACCTGGTATACTGCCCCTACCAAACGAATACGAGGCCGCAAACCCCCGTTAGCCGCGTAGAGCCGGTTTCAGCGGCAGCCGACATTGCCAGTCGTCGCCATCTAGATGGACACCCTGAGCTACCCTCTTGATCCGTCCGAACAGAAGTGACGTCACCAACGACTCGTGGGAGACAGGAACGCCGCGGCATCTGCGAGCAGGAGCCTCCGCTCCTCTTGGGACGATACAGCCGTAGTCCGCGTCCTCACCAAAATCACGGACGCCCGACCACGACTCCGCCGGGTTCAGCGGCTTGACAAGCGCCGCTCAGCACCAACGTACAATAACGCAGCCCCTTCGTTTGAATCAGAGTTGACGATCGTTTGAGATTCCTCCGGGAAGCCCGGTACGGTTCACCCCAGGGAACCCCTCGGTGGATTCAGGCTAAGAACTCAGACGGGGAGCGGGTAGCGCTTGTCGGCGGTTCGCCAGGCCCCCTCTCCCCCAGGGTGTGCCGCCAAACTCGGATTCAGCTCCCGCAAACTCCCCCTATGATCACCAATGCCACTACTACGGCCAGGCAGCCCCCGCAGCCGACCGGGGTGCTAGCGAATACACCGATTCGCGGACGGCCTCTTCGTCTACCCACTTTTGACGGTAGCCAGTTTCCCATCTTGCTGCGGCCCCGGCCGTGGTCGTCGACGCCGACGGGCAGCTGTGTTGGCAGCGGGACCGTCACCGCCAAGACGGAGCGAAACCCGACCGGGGAGACACCAGCGTGCTGGCCGATCTGGTACACACCGACCGTCACACCCATCATCCAGCCGCCGGTGACAGCCCCCAGGTGGAAGGCATCAAGATCATGGCCCGCACACATCAGAATATCCTGCTGGCTCTGGACAGCGACTCGGAAGGATGCCAAAGGCACCGCGGCGGTTTGGAAGCGGCATAGCCCGATGTTCGATGCGGTGTTTGAGGTGTGAGGTACGGGCTTGTGTGCTACCAAGCAGTTGATCTCGGCTGTGCGTGGTCACCTCAACCAGACCAAGCCGATACCGCTTTGGTTGTTCGGCTGGCGGTGGCCGGCTGTAGTCGCCGAGCTAGGGCCAGGTGTTGAATCCACCGCCGATCCTCACTGATGCCGATGGTGGTGCCGTTCAGGTGGGACGGTGGGTTCGGACCCCCGGTGACCATTGGGTGCGCAGGACAACCGCCGAGGGTTCCGAAACCAGGCCAACAGGTTAGCCGGTTTCCTCTTACGGTCGCCGGGGGGTACCTCGAAAACCGAAGCCGACTCGGCTTGCTTGGGTTTCCCCCCGACGACCAGCGGGAAAAGGGGAAGAGAGACCGTACCGGACGAGGAGATCGGCGGGTTCGATCTCTTCTTTCCCTCGCGATGGGATGCTAGCCGGTCAGGGGTTGGGGTTTTGCTACCCGATGCCGGGCCACTGCCCATTGTCATGACACATGCCAAACCGGAGATCGGGGCCGTGTCGGAACCATGGCAGTCCGCCAGGCTGGCCGAATCGACCACATGGGTGACCGGACCGTCAGGGGAGAGGTTCGGGAGGAACTCTTCTGTCCGGTACGCTGACGTGGCGGCCGGGCTGGTGGCGCCTCCCACAACGGCGAAGCTACACCTCCGTGTTCGTCCGGGGAGAACTTACCCGCAGATGCTCGTCAACGTCTCGGGAGCGGCGATCTCGGCGGGGTCGGCGGCGACGCCCCAGGTGGCCTTCGCTTCGATCCAGACAGCCGCGTAGACGCAGCGGACGTCCTCGTTTGGTGGGAGCCAGTCGGCGGGTTCGGCGGCGGCGCTGACCGCTACCAACCCGGCCCGGTCGTGAGCGACAGCTACCCGCTGTCGGGCAGACCACACCCAGGCGCCGGACTCCCACCCCTCGGCTAGTGGCACCAGGCGATCGACGTGGAGATCTGAGGGGCTGGTGGTCCACGCATCGTCGTAGCACGACCACCAGCGTCCGTTCACCACCCCTCCACATCCGCTCCGGGTGCATGACGGGTTCGATGGCAGAGTCCCCGAGCAGCACTCTCTTGGCGGGTGTCGCAACCGTCGCTGTCGAGGTCGCGCCAATGCGGAAACCAGGTCACGGTCGTAGCCTCCCCAGACTTCCGGAGGCCGCTTCGAGCCGTGCCGCCTCTACCAGCCAGACAGACCCTGGTTCAGGGTCGGGTCCACCGGGTGGTGGTCTGGCTGTGTGGGCTTTCCTCGATGGTGGTGGTCTCGGCGGGGTCGGAAGCCAACCGCCAGCGCGGTTGTGGGAACGATGGGTGATCAGCAGGTCCCCTAGGGGGGGTGTCGACGACTACGGCGGCTGCCCGCTCGGGTGGTGGGCGTGTCCCCGGAGCCACAGGCCGCCATGCCCACCACCAGAACCGCAGACAGACCCGCAACGTCACCGTTCACCCATCCGAAGACTGCTCCCAACGTTGAGGCCTCCCCTGCCGGCTTCGACGTGGCGGAACATCCCCCCGGGGGCTGAGATCGATCACCCCGGGGGAAGATGCCGCACGGGTCTGGAGATGGGCTGATGTCAGCATCGGGGTCCAGGGCCGCTACTGACGGGCAGTCGGCCACGATGTTGGCGATCACAGACCGGGCCGAAACCAGCCCGTACAGGGATCCCTCCCACCCCCCGACGGGTGGTGTCATCCCCCCGGCCGCCGTCCCCCGCGGGCAACCCCGACACCCTCTCAGGTCCGGTCACCACCGCATACAGCACCCGGCCGATATAGGTAGCGAACAGCCGGCCCCCAACCCCCAGTCACCTCGCCGATCAAACCCACAAGACCTGTGGCCTCTTTGACCAGCGCCGCCACCTCCGATGCCACAATGCCCTCCCCTCCGGACGAAACAACGCCAGACTCCCTACCCAACCGGCGCGTACTCCGACGCGTACTCCGGTCCCTGACCTGAGAGAACGCCGCCTCCGCGCCAGCACCGCCGGGGTTACGTCCTCCCCGGCCCCCCTTCCTCTCGCCCACATCGGCGCCACCGTCCCGGCCCCCCGGTTACCCATCAAGGCAGAGCCCGGCACTGCACAAGTCACACCCCGCCGGACCCAACCCAGATCGGGGACCGGCGCGAGACAAGACATCGACGGACACGAGCACACTGCACGGCCCCCCCACCGACAAGGCACAGCCCCCAGCGACAACCCCCCTACCCCGAGACGTTGGGCCCGTCCTCACCAAACCAACGGTTACCGACACCCCAGGCCGCAGCGGCGACACAAGTCCACACCGAAGACCGCCCGGCGGCCCCCGCGTACTCCGCCGCGTACTCCGCGTACTCTGCCGCGTACTCCGCCGCGTACTCCGGTCCCTGACCTGGGGTTTCACCCCGCCGACAGCAACACTGGAAAGCAGGTCTCCGACCACCCGTACGTTCGCCCGGTGACACAGGTACCCACCCCCGTTTACCGCTGTCGCCGCCTGGTCGACCGCCCTAAACAGTCCACACAAACTGCATCCCACCATCCGCTACCAGCTGTCCCCCACCCCTCCGGCCCCGCAACCGGGGGTCCGCCAGGGCCTCCGCCCCGCCGCGGCGGCTGACCAGGGGGGCCTAGACAGGCTTGGAGAGGCTAGAACGCCAGGTGGGCATCCGGGAAGGGGGCCGGAGGCGGGGGTTCAGGGGAGGCTCCCCAAGCCGGCCGAAGCGGGTGTCTCCAGACACGCCGGCAGCCCGGGCTCTCCTGGGTGTGATATGGGGTTCTGACCTGGGGGATCGTGTGGGTTCGCCGTCCGCCTCGGAGCGGGATCCCGGGTGTGCGGCGGTTCGGTGGCTGCTTGTCGAGGAAGGAGGGTAGGGGTGCGGCGAAGGTGGTGTGATGGTGAGGGGGGTGGGTTTCTTCGGGAACTTGGGTGATCCAGGGGAGGCGTGGGTTTGGCGGGGTGTTCCTGGGGGGACGGGGCGGTCGGAACTGCGGGGTGGCTGGGTGTGTACTCGGGTAAACGGGGGGTGGTTACGTGGGTAAACGGCGGGTGCCCGAGGAGGGACAATCGGGGGTCGGGAAGGCGGGGGTACGTTTGCATTAAAATGCGGACA
>MKWU01000329.1_pt1 | contig 91035 bp, 78 predicted proteins | sample 809101 | NCBI WGS metagenome assembly MKWU01 (sample SAMN05860141, study PRJNA318959) | sponge metagenome | host: Aplysina aerophoba | place: Slovenia: Piran, Adriatic Sea, Gulf of Piran | collected 2013-05-07
CGTAATATCTAGCAATAATAGCGCTTCACTTCATTTTCGCTGCACCCCTCTAATCAAATCCCGTTCTCAAAGCTCACTGACCGGCATGCCGCCTGCTTCGCGCGCGGAGCCTTGGCGCTGGTCCCGGGTCGGCTGTGGGAGCGGCTTTGAAAATCGTCAATCGGCATAGTTGAATCGAAGGAGATCGAACATGTACGGAAGGATTAGGAAGGGGATCATCATGAAGGCTAGATTACTGCTCGTTGTTCTGTTGTTGCTGGCGCTGCAGGTCGTCGCCTCGGCGCAAGTGTTTACCGATGAAAAGCTGGAGATCTATAACATGTTCTATTATCGCGCCGATGCTTACTCGGAGTGCGACCTGCTCAGGGATCAGTGCGAATCCAGCGTATTCAAGGGTGATATCAGTGTTCTTGTAAACCTGAATTATTTCGACTTCAGGGGGCGGCGAGCGATCAACGTTCATGGGCAAGAAGCTGATTATGATCCCAACATGCATAATAGATCCCTGAGCGCAGTCAGACACTTGCAAAGCGGAACCGCCGACAACTCGCATCCTATGGCCTGGCCGGAGCCGCCAACGCATCTTCGGTTAAGTTGGACTCAGATGGACTACTGGGATACTGGCAAACCCAAATGGCCTGGTAAAAACGCAAGTCCGCGCGGCGCTCGAGGCACCATGATCATTCAGTCGCAGGAGAGCATCGCTTTTGGCGGTTTCTCCTTCACAATCCCTGTCAAGAAAAAGAAAGACCACCATCTGTACATGCGCGTCCGGGCTTTTTACGCCGATGGCAGCAAGGGACCCTGGCTTTACGCGGCATTGTACGGGAAGGTGTCTGTCGACAGCCACAAGACAGATGACTGCTTAACCGCCTGGCTTACCAACGGCTCGGACTGTCTGGATCGGGTCTATCCCTGGCCTTCCTCGATGGCGTCAACCGAGTAGCCATCGAATGACGTCAGTCGTCTTGGCGCTGGTCGTTCCAACGCAACCGAAGCCCCCTGTTGTCCGCCGCCGCGCAGCTCGCCAGGGGGCTTTTGCTTTTCAGCGCGTCGGCGGTGTTAATTATCAACATTGCCGACTGCACCTATTGCATCGCCTGGACATGTTAGGTTTCGTTCCGGTAAATCCCAGCCTTCCCCCCACCCGCTGTCGCCTGAGCGGGTAGAGCCATATGTCCAAGGCCCGTTTTTCTTGCCGTTGTAAATCGGGCGAACACGGACTTCCAAAGTATCGCCGAAAGGCACGCAGATCTGATCCGTTATGAACAAACTCATGTGCCCCTGATCAGCATTGTAGAATATCATGTCGGGGACGGGCTGGTGCTCAATGTAAAGGTTGCCTCGGTTCAGGCGATTAGCCTTTTTGTGGCTTCGCCATTTGCCGTCTTGCAGCCTCCAGCTGATTCTGTAGCCGTCAGGTCTTTTTTTCGGGCTATTCTGCCCATCCATTGCGGTCAAAAGGACATAGAACCAAGACGAGCTGCACTGAGGTGTATGGCACTCTTCGCCCGCCACGTATATCCCGTGAATTTTCTTTGGGCTTTCGTTAGCAGGGGCGTCATGCGCTGCGACGGGGTGGAGCACAGTAAGCAACAGCAACAGCAGAACCGCGATTACTATTCTTGTCTTCATGATGAATCCTTTCCTTGTCTGATCGATGCCCAACAGTGAATTACATTACCCCTGCCCGCCGGCAGCAAAAGCAAGACCAGCGCGGCGATTAGCAGCTTGAACGCGAATGTGGATTGGAAGTGAAACGAAGCGGAATTGTTACGTGATATTACAGGTGGGGGGGGGGGGGCTTGCCAGCATTCATCTTTCGATACGCCATTCTTGCCTGGAAGATGCCATGTGGGCAAGCGCTTGTCTTGGAACGCATAGATAAAATACCTGTCTTATCGCATATTTTTCCATTGTAATGCCATTTTCTGGCTTGTCAAGGAATTGCTGGATTAAGACCCTCCTCGGTCCCCCCCGACAGGTCAGGGGGAGGCAAGGAAACACGCGGATTTCTACGCATGTCGGGGGATGGGGAACGGCCCCGCATACACGAATATAGACACTCCCATCGCCCCTGTCTTTTGCGCAGGCGCACGCTTTGTGGTCAAATGCAGACGACAGCCAGCACAGGATCCCCCGCATGAGAATCGACCGCGTTCGCGCCATCCATGTCCGCGCGCAATGGGATTATCACGAGCCTGTTGCCGAAGCCCACCTCGCCAGCCCGGCCGCCATCTATCCCGAGCTGGCTGGCAAGGTCAACTGGCCCGTCGATCCAGCTGGCGGGCCGCCCTACGAAATCGACAGGCGCTTTCTGCTGATTGATACTGACCAGGGCATGACCGGCATCTGTGGCGCGCTCGGCGACGAAGATTGCGCCATCATCAAACGCAGCTTTGCCAACCTGCTGATCGGCGAAGACCCGCATGCTGTCGAACGCATCTGGGACAAGATGTACCGCCATGCCATTCACGGCCGCAAAGGCGCTGCCATGATGGCGCTGAGCAAGGTCGACCTGGCATTGTGGGATCTCAAAGGCAAGCTGCTGGGCGCGCCGGTCTATCAGCTGTTGGGCGGGCCGACTCGCAGCAAAATCAAGGCCTACGCCTCCATGCTGGGTTATTCGGTAGAGCCGAACAAGGTCATCGAGCGCACTCGACATGTTGCCGCGCAGGGCTTCAGCGCCTTCAAGTGGTTTTTGCCGGGCGTGCCACAGGATGGCGAAGCGGGCATTCGCCGCAATCTGGCCATCATCCGCGCCGCCCGCGAAGCTGCGGGGCCCGATGCCGATCTCATGTTTGATGCCTGGAGCAGCTGGAATGTGCCTTTCACCCAGCGCATGATCGAGCTGTCCGCTCCCTATCGCCCGACCTGGTTCGAAGAGCCGGTGCTGGCCGACCTCATCCCCCAATATGCCGAGCTGCGGCGTGGGGCGCGTGGCGTCTTCATCAGCGGCGGCGAGCATGAATATACGCGCTGGGGCATCAAGGCGCTGCTGGATGCGCAAGCCGTGCATATCTTGCAGCCAGATGTAACCTGGGCGGGCGGCCTCAGCGAAATGACCAAGATCTGCGCGCTGGCATCGGCTTATGCCATCCCTGTCATCCCGCATCATGGCGGCTGGGCATCCACGCACTTGATCGCCTCGCAAGCTATCACCACCTGTCCCATGCAAGAATGGCTCTTCCTGGCTGGCAGGCCCGACAATGTCTTTTACAAGCACAAGCTCGTGCCTGTCGATGGGCATATTCACCTGCCGAGCGCGCCTGGGCTCAGCATGGATATGGCGGACGGGCTGGATGTGCTGGAAGAAAGCGTGCTGGCTGGCTAGGCGGTGACATCCTTGCCCCGCGCCTGGCAACTTCCGCCACAAACCGAGCCGCCCCACGCGCTCCTCTCGACCATCGGCGGGCGCCCAATCGTGTCGGGGCGGCTGGCGCGCATGGGCATCAGCGATCCTGCCGCCGCTCGTCAATTCCTCGATCCCGCGCAGTACAATCCAGCGCCAGCCAGCGGTCTGCCCGATATCGAGCCAGCTGTGTCCCGCCTGCGAAAAGCCATCCGCCAGCGAGAGCGCATCCTGGTCTGGGGCGACTTTGATGTCGATGGCCAGACAGCTGCCGCCTTGCTCTATGCTTCTCTCAGCCAGCTGGGCGCGCGCGTCGACGTGCATCTGCCCAACCGATTCCGCGAAGGGCATGGCATTCATCTGGCGACTCTGGGGCGCCACTTGAAAAACGGCTTTGACCTGCTGTTGACCTGCGATACTGGCGTTGACGCGCACCAGGCGGTCAAGCTGGCTGCCCAGCAGGGCGTCGATACCATCATCACCGACCACCATGCGTTGCCAGAGCGGCTGCCCGCTGCGCTGGCTGTCGTCAATCCGCGCCGCCTGACCGAAGGACACCCCCTGCGCGATTTGCCCGGCGTCGGCGTAGCCTACAAGCTCATCCAGGCGCTGGAACCAGAAATCGCCGCTGCACATGTCGATCTGGTCGCGCTGGGCATGGTCGCCGATGTCATGCCGTTGCTGGGAGAAAACCGCTATCTGCTGCAACTCGGGCTGGCACAGCTGCGGTCTCATCCGCGCACTGGGCTTCGCGCCATCCTGCAGCGCGCTCACATTGATGCCGCCACGCTCAACGAAGGACATATCGGTTTTGCCATCGCGCCACGCCTGAATGCCCTTGGCCGAGTCACAGACGCCAACCCGGCCATTGAGCTGCTGACCACCGCCGACATGGACCGCGCTATGAGCCTGGCCGGCAGCCTGGAAGAAGCCAACGCCCGCCGGCGATTCTTGTCCAACCAGGTCTATGCCGCCGCCATCAAGCAGATCGAAGCCGAACCGCATCTGTTGGACTATGCCGCGCTCGTCTTGCATCATCACGAATGGCACAGCGGTGTCATCGGCATCGTGGCCAGCCGCCTGGTGGAAGAATTCGCTTTGCCCACTGTGCTGCTGTCTGCGCCCGCGGACGAACTGGCGCGAGGCTCGGCGCGGTCGATAGCCGGGCTGGATATCATGGCGGCGCTGCGGCAGACGCAAAACCTGCTGCACACATTCGGCGGGCACAGCATGGCCGCGGGGATGAGCCTGCGCGCGCAAGCCATCAGCGACTTTCGGCGGGCGCTTTCACGAGCGGTGCGCGGACTGGGCGGCGCGCCAAAAGCCCCACCTCTGCCCATCGACGCCTGCCTGGGCCTGCCCGAAATCACAGCCGAGCTGACGGAGGAAATTGAAGGCCTGGCGCCATTTGGGCAAGGCAATCCACCCATGACCCTGCTGACGCGCGGCTTGACATTGGTCAGCCAAAGTGGCTTGGGGCGGCGCGGAGATCATCTGCAACTGACCGTCGCCGACCAAGCCGACAACCGACAACGCGTCATCTGGTGGCGCGGCGCGGGCAAGACGCTGCCCAGCGGAGCCTTCGACTTGGCATATACCCTGCGCAGTAGCCACTATCGAGGGCAGCGCGAAAACCTGGTCGAATGGCTGGACTGGCGCGAAAGTCCGAGAACGATCCCCGAATTGCGATCGGCCGCTCCCAAGCTGCTATACATAGACTATAGATACAGTGCAAATGCCCGAGCCGATCTTGCGCGTGCTCGCGAGCAATATCCCGCCGCGCAAGTCTGGGCAGAAGGCGCGCAAATGCCAGATTGTGTTACGCGCTTGCAGCTTGTGCCCGGCGAGACCTTGATCGTCTGGACAATCCCGGCTTCGCGCGCGATCTGGCAGGCGGCTCTGGACACGGTCAATCCATCGCGGCTGGTTGTATTTGCGGCTCGCCCAGCTTGGGCGCGTCCCAATGCCTTTCTGGCGCGCCTGTATGGCATGGCGAAATATGTGGTCGCCCAGCGAGATGGCGCTGCGGATATGCAAGAGCTGGCGGTGGCGCTGGGAGATCGGGCGCTGGCGGTGCAAGCCGGTTTGCATTTGCTGCGCGCCCAGGGCAGGCTGGAGCATGACGGGGCTGCCGATGGCCTGCTGCGGCTGCGGATGATGCAGACCGGGCCGGATGAAAAGCTCTGCGACAAATGGCGGGCGCGCCTGAACCTGATCTTGCGAGAGACGCGCGCCTACCGCGATTATTGGCGTCTGCATGCGCTGGATGATTTTGTGGCGGTCAAGCCAAATCGTTAATCACCCGCTGCCACGCCATGTTACAATCCGCCGCAAACAAGCCTGGGGAGGCGCCTGATATGTCTTTTGCGCAATCCGTATCCTGGTGGTGTTATGAGCGGCGCGGCATAGACGAAAACGACTTGCTGCGCGAAATCAAAGCGGTCGGATACAGCGCCGTCGAGTTGGCGCCAGTCCACAAATTTTCACTAGTGCGCGATCATGGCTTGCGCATCGCCGCCCATCAGTTGCATGTGCCGCTGGAGCAGGGCATCAGCCACAGAAAATACTGGGACGACATCCAGCGCCAGGCGGACGAGTCGCTGAAGATGGCGCAGGAATGGGATATCCCCTACCTCATCTGTTTCAGCGGCAATCGCGAGGGGCTGGACGACCAGCAAGGGGCGGAAAATGCCATCCGTCATCTCTCGCAGTTGGCGAAGTCGGCCGAAAGCGCCGGCATCACCCTCATCCTGGAGCTGCTCAACAGCAAGGTCGATCATCCCGACTACCAGTGCGACAAGACAGCCTGGGGCTTGCAGGTGGTATCGGCAGTCAATTCGCCGCGCGCGCGCCTGCTATATGACATTTATCACATGCAGGTGATGGAAGGCGACATCATCCAGACCATACGCGACAATCACCAGTGGATCGACTATTACCACACAGCCGGTGTGCCCGGACGCAACGAGATTGATGATTCGCAGGAGCTCTATTATCCCGCCATCTGCCGCGCCATTGCAGAGACGGGCTTTACGGGCTATCTCGGGCAAGAATTTGTGCCGACCGGCGACTGGCGTTCCGCGCTGCGCGAGGCATACCAAATCTGCGCTGTGAAATGAAACCCCTGCAGGCCGTCTGCAGGGGCTAGGTGTATGGTCTCAGCGGCTCAAATCAATACGAGCCACGATGCGGGAAGCGCCGCCAGATGCCAGCCGGCTTCTTCACTTCTTGCAGCAGCGCGATGCCAGCCACGATCACCGCCATGCCTGCCAACATGGTATCGGTAATCTCCTCGTTGAGCGCCACGACGCCGCCCAAGCCCGCCACGATCGGGATGATATACGAAGCCATGACAGCCGCCGTCGCGCCGAATCGCTTGATATTGTAGAAAGACAGCATGAAACCTAAAAATGTGCCCACCAGCGCCGCATAGCCCAGCGCCATCACGCCCGCGCCATCTACTGCGCTCACATCAAAGCCCACCGTCAGCAGCGACAGCGGCAGCGCCACCAGCCCAGTCGTGAACATGCGGATGCTGCCCACATCCCAGGCGTTGTATCCGCGCAGGTTTTTGCGCGCATAAATCACCATCACCGACGTGAAAACCATGCCCACGCCCACCAGCAGGTAACCGACCGGCAGTGTCTGCTCGACATCGGGCAAGCCGTCTTCGCCACTCAATGCCAACAGCAGCGCCCCGCCCAGCGCCAAGCCGACGCCCAATGCCTTGCGTCGCGTCAGCAGCTCGTCGGGCAAGACGAAATGCGCCAGGCAGATCGTCAGCGCCGGGCCAGTCGCCAGCAGCAGCGATGACACGCCGCTGGATTGATATTGCAGGGACGAAATGACGCAATACATGGGCACAGCCGTGCCAAATACCCCCAGCAAGCCCGCCCGCCACCACAATGTTCGGTCGCGCGGCAGTCGCTTGCCCGCCAGAAAATACACGACAAGGCACAGCGCGCTGGCAAAGAGCATGCGCAAAGCGATATAGGTTGACGGGTCGAATTGTCCGACGCTGAAGCGCGAGGCGACCATCGACGAGCCAAAAAAGAAGCCCAGCAGCGCCACAAAGGGCAACGCGGCGATTTTCAAAAGGATTCCTTTGACTGCGCTATTGTGTGTAAGTCGGGCATCTTATCACAGAGATACAGAAAATCCGTATAGAGGCGATTGCCAGGAGTGGTGAATTTGCTGGATACAGGCACCCCCCTCGGTCCCCCCGACAGGTCAGGGGGAGGCAAAGCACACGCGGATTCTGTCCACAGGCTGGAGAGAGATTTAGGGTGGGGAAATGAGGGACATATCAACACCTTCACCACTCCCCGATTGCCCTGATGTGCGCTGGCTCTGTGGCGAAACCGATCAGCCATTAACCTGGAAGAGCTCGACCACTTCGCCGCCAGGACCCTCAAAAAAGGCGATGGTCACTGGCAAATGCCCCAACTGTACATCTTTCAACTCAACTGTCACAGTCATGCCAGCCGCCCGCACCCGTTCCAACGTTGCCGCGATATCGGTGCAGGCCAGCGCGAAGTGAAAGACGATATTGCCCTTCGCGTCTCGAACAGGCTCTTGCCCGGGCAGCGGCTCAAACAGCTCAAGGTGGCTGCCATCGCCGATATCCAGCATGCAGATGCGCCGTCCGCCGCCGTCCCATTCGACCGTCTGGCTCATGCCAAGCACATCGCAATAAAAGGCTTTTGAGGCCGCATAGTCGCGCGTCTGGATGGCGATGTGGTGGCTGCCCAAACCGGGCGCAAGCTGATTCTTCGTTCCCACTGGCATCTGTTTTCTCCCTGTTGATCTTGGCGAAACTTGCACAAAGCGCTTTCGTGTCTAGCCGTCCTCTTCACGCGCATTCCACAAGTCGGCGCGCGCCATAAACACAGCATGGTTGGCTGCCCAGTCTTCATAGCCGATGCGCTGATTGTCGGTCAGCCAGTTGATCTTGTCATTCAGGCAAGCCAGCAAGTCTACCTCGTCGACATCCAGGCTGAAGCCGCCATATTCGACCAGGTCGTCCAGCGCGCTGACCACCAGCGCTCCATCGGAAGTGACGGCGGCTGTGCTGTTGCCGACCTGCCCGCGCGCGACCACATCAATCTGCCCGGCCAGCAAGGCGGTTATGAGTTCGCTTTCTCCTGTGTCGCCGCCCATATAAATTATCTGGGGCATGCTGTCGTCGGGCGGCTCTATGCTGGTTCGCTGCGCCAGACCGGCAGTTTCACGAGCCGGCGTGATGACAAAATCTTCGCTGCCATCGGCGATCACGCTGCCTTGCGGACTATGCACAGTCGCGCCAGCTGCCAGCAGTCCCTCAGCATCGACCAAGCCAGTCAATTCCAGCAGGCGGAACTCGCCCGTCGTGCCCGCCAGCGCCCCCGCACGCACCTGGCTGCTGAGCGAGTCATAGCTGTTAAGACGCTCGGCATCTTCGGCGCGCGCCAGCAGCGACTGCCGAAAAGTTACATGCCCGTCTGTGAAGGCGATCTGCTCTTCGCCATCGGCATCATAACGCCGCGAATCCAGGATGGTGATGCCGCCGCCAACGATATCATAGTCGGGACTGGCCGAGCGCAGCCAAATCTCGTCCCAAAGCGCGATACCCTGACGCGTGAATGACAAACCGGCCTCATCCAGGCTTTCAAGCGCGTTGAGCAAATCGGCTTCGTAGCCCAACTGCGTATCAAAGTCGGGCGAATCAGGGTCGGTATCGGCGCTGTAGCTGACGGGCTCGAAGAAGGCATAAAAGCCCACGCTGAGACTGCGGTCGGCGCAGGGCAGCATGGCATCGTCAGCGGCGCCCGCCGGCAAGCAGAGCAGAACGAGCGAGAGCAGAATCAGCAGCGAGCGAAGCATGTCACCATCTCCTTTGGGATTCGTCCGACTATACCAGTTTGCGCGACAAAGCGATACCTCGCAGCGACGGGGGAGTGGTGAATTATGGATATGCGACTATTGTGAAAGCCGCAAAGGTTTTACCACCGGGTACACCGAGATTGTTTCACAAGATTGCGCTACCTTCATAGTTCACTGATTTCATCACTCCCGCGACGGCTGTGGCTATGGGCCTGGCTGTTGGCGGGCTGGCGGTCGGGCTGCTATTGGGCGCGGTGGTCTGCCTGGCTGTCGTGGCTGCTTTGGATGACAGCCGCAGTATCAGAAGCGCTCGCCGTGGCGCTGTGCCAGAGCAAGTCTTTCAGCTGGGCATCGATCACGAATACATCATCGAGCGCCTGGACGAGATGCAGCGCGACATCGACACGATCAAACAGGCCAGCGCCGGCGACACAATCACGCTGGCCGAATACTGGGGCGAGCCGCGACACGATGACTGAGCGCCAGAAAGAAACAGCGCGCTAGTTTGCTACTTGTATGTTCTGCTCGTTTCCTGGCCAGTGTGCGTTATCTCTGTTCGGGTGCCGGACGAGTGGTCAAATCTGACAACCGAGCCGTCCGGTAAGGTGACGATGGTGGAGTTTGTCCCAGTGATGGCGGTTATTGTTGTCCCGTCAGGGTAATGGGTTGTTATCGCGGAATGTTCGAAAAATGGCGTCTGGGTTGTTGGGAGCGGTTCGTTATTTCCTGATCTCGTCCCTCGTGGCGGGTGGTCAACTGTCCTCGTTGTTGTTGAGACCGTTTTACTAACGTCATCAAGAGTACTGGCAAGCCAGCCCAGATTGTTTCGTGTCCATGTCGTGCCATGGCGATATACATACCATCCCGCTTGCCAGTCGAGATCGTTGACGCATATGCCAGCCCATCCTCCGTCAGCCGTGTTGAGGAGGCACATGTTGTCGATGTCGTCGGCATTGGACAGGGAAGCCGCGAAGGGCATCAACAGACAGATCACAAGCAAGGCGCGCAACTTCATGATGATTTCCTTTTCAGTTTCGATTGACGAGAATGCTGTTTTGAATGCGCAGCGGGCAACTGGAGTGAATGTGGTTGAATAAGCCATCGTTTCCGGTTGCGGAGTTGTTGCGCGATATTACAGGGGGGGGGGGGGGGGGGGGGGTGCGCTTGCCAGCGTTCATCTTTGGATACGCCATTCTTGCCTAGAAGATGCCATGTGGGCAAGCGCTTGTCTTGGAACGCATAGATAAAATACCTATCTTATCGCACATTTTTCTATGATAGTGCCATTTTCTAACTTGTCAAGCTTTTGCTGGAAAGGGAGTGGCGACTCTTGGGCGACGCAAATATCGCCCCTGCCAATGACTTGATGTCCACAGATTTCCGCACTCCCCAGCGCCAGTGCATCGCTGATTGACAGGCGCGGCGGGCTGGGCTATAATCAGCTACCGCAGCTTTGTCTGTATGCTGCAACTGAGAAAGGAGCCCGGCAAAAGCGAGCTACCTTTCGCGGCATTCCACTTCCGAAGTTCGACTCACACAATGGAGAGAGCAACATGCGTAAAATCTTGGCACTACTCGTAATTCTGACGCTGCTCATTTCTGCGGTTCCGGCGCTATCGCAAGATATGGTCGAACTGCGCATCCGCTGGTACAACGATGGCAACGAGGGCGAAGTCTTGCGCGACCTGCTCGATCGCTATGAGATGGACAACCCGGGCCTCAGCATTGAGATTGACACCGTGCCCTACTCCGCCATTCTGGAAAACCTGCCGCTCGACCTGGCAGCCGGCGAAGGACCCGATATGGCGCGCGTAACCGACCTGGGTGGCCTGGCGGAATACTACCTGGACATGACGCCTTATCTGAGCGATCCCGCCTATTGGGAAGAGAACTTCGGTCCTTTCCTCAATTGGAAACGTCTGCCCGGCGACATGAGCAGCATCCCTGGCTTCATGACGCAGCTGACCATCACCGGCCCCTTCATCAATCGCACGCTCTTTGAGCAGGCGGGCGTCGATGTGCCCAGCGATATGTCCGATCAGGTAACCTGGGACGAATGGGCGGCGGCATCGGTCGCGGTTGCAGAAGCGCTGGAGATCCCTTATCCGATGGCGATGGACCGCAGCGGCCACCGTTTCGCTGGTCCCGCTATCAGCAGCGGCGCAATGTACTTCGATGACATGGGCCACCCGACCGTCATGGACGAGGGCTTCCGCAGCATGGCTGAGACGTTCGTCAACTGGCACCTCGATGGCACCATGCACCCCGAGATGTGGCCCCTCAGCGAAGGCTATGCCGGCGCGAACGAAGAATTCGCCAATGCCGAACTGGTCTTCTACATGTCCGGCAGCTGGCAGGTTGGGCAGTTCAGCGAGCAGATCGGCGACGCCTTCGACTGGCAGACAGTCCCCAACCCCTGCGGCCCCGGTGGCTGCACCGGTATGCCCGGTGGCGCGGCGCTGGTCGGCATCGCTTCGACAGAGCATCCTGAGGAAGTCGCCGCCGTGATGGAATACCTGGCATCGCAGGAAGTCTTGGGCGAATTCGCTGCTCGCACGCTCTTCATCCCGGCGCATGCGGGATTGTCGGCCAGCGGCGTCGACTTCGACACGGACTTGCAATTGGCGAAAGATTCCCTGGGTGTCTTTGTCGGGCAAGTGGGCACGCTCGAGCAGACCGCCTTCGACCTGCAAGCCTACGGCAACAACCGCACGGTCTTCAACGCAAGTCGCGATCGTCTGACGCAGGCGATGGTGGGCGAACTGACGCTGGATGAAGCGATCGCGCGCATCCAGGACGATATTGATACCGCGCTGGCCGAACAGGGCTAGATCGGTAGCAATCAGAACGAATTTCTCCTTGCAGGCAATCGTTCACAACGAACGGTTGTCTGCAGCCTGTCCCAGTGGGCAAAGCTAGTCGATAACGACGGATCGCATGGCGACCTCCCCCAGCCCAGCCAATCGCAATGTGCCGCAGATGCGCTTGTTTGTCTGGCTAGACCCGCTGACACGCCCGCTCTTGCTGCTGCTTGTTTCAGCTGTCGACCGCGTGCTGACACCTATCCAGCGGCGCGTCGGCATTGACAAAATGGGCTATTTCTTCGTGCTGCCAAACTTGCTCATCTTTGGCATTTTTGTTTTATTCCCCATGCTGCTCAACTTTTATTACGCCATGACAGGCGGCACAAAGCTCTTCCCAGAAGACCGTCCCTTCATCGGCTTGGGCAACTTCAACAACCTCTTCGATTGTGGCGATTTCCTTTCGCCCAACAGCTGCCAGGAAGATCTGTTTTGGCGCGGCATCTTCAACACCATCCAGTTCGTGGTCTTCCAGGTCAGCGGCATCGTGGTCTTTTCGCTGCTGACGGCGCTGGTGCTGAATCGCAAGATCGTGGCGCGCGGCTTCTTTCGCAGCGTCTTCTTCTATCCCGTACTGCTGTCGCCGGTGGTGGTCGCCTTGATCTGGAAGTGGGTCTTGCAGCACGAAGGAGTGCTCAATGCCATCGTTGAGATCTTCGGCGGCGAAAGCACGCGCTGGTTGCTGGATACGAACTGGGCGCTGTTTTGGGTGGTCTTCGTCAGCGTCTGGGCCTTGATGGGCTTCTATACGTTGATTCTGTTGGCTGGCTTGCAGTCTATCCCGCCCGAGCTCTACGAAGCCAGCTCGATAGACGGCGCAAACAATTGGCAAGACTTCCGTTTCGTGACCATGCCGCTGCTGATGCCGACCATGTTTGTGGTGCTGGTGCTTTCGTTGATCCGCGCTGTGCAGATGTTCGACCAGATTTATGTGCTCACCGGCGGCGGACCGGGCACGCGCACGCAACTGCTCGTGCAATATATCTATACGACTGGCTTTTCCAACCAGATTCAGCTTTTTGGCTTGTCGGCGGCTGCCTCCATGGTGCTGGGCATCACGTTGCTGATCTTGACATTGCTGCAGCTGCGCCTGGGCAATCAGTCGAGCCTGGCATAGGACGCGGATTATGGCAGCCGAGCGCATGACAATCTCGCAATTCTTGTCCAAGCGCCGTGGACGCCGCCGCCCCGATACGTCCGACCTGCTGACCTATTTGTACCTGACAGTCGGCACGATTTTGATGTTTGGTCCCGTGTTGTGGCTGGTGGCATCGTCTTTCAAAACGCAAGCGGGCTTGGTGAAATATCCGCCGCCGCTGCTGCCGTATCAGCAAGTACAGGTGGAGGTGGCCGGCTTTGACAAAGCGCTGCCGCTCTACGAAGTGACTTTGGAAGACGGCAGTACCCAAGAGATGGCGCAGATCCGCCGCGTGGGCATCGAGGCGCGCATGGTCGACCCCGCCAATCCCGAAGCCGGCGAAATCACGGTAAACATCCGCCAGCGCACGCCGGTCGAAGAAGTCAAGCTGGCTTGGGAAAACTATCTCGATCCGCTGATTGAGCTGGACAATTTCGACTTCTTCACCTACCTGAAGAACAGCATCATCGTAACCAGCGTCGCCACTGCCATCACCCTGGTCATCAACAGCATGGCGGCATTTGCGCTGAGCAAATATCAGTTCAAAGGGCGCGATGCCATCTTCGTGCTCTTCATCTCGACCTTGATGATCCCCATCACAGTGATTTTGGTGCCGGTCTTCCTGGTGATCACGAGCATCGGCTGGAAGAACAATCTGTGGGGAGTCATCATTCCTGGCGCGGCCACGCCCACTGGCATCTTTCTGCTGCGCCAATATATGCTAACGATCCCCGATGAGTTGCTGGATGCCGCGCGCATTGATGGCGCCAGCGAGTGGCATATTTACTGGCGTGTCATCTTGCCTCTGGCGCGGCCCGCGCTGGCGGTGCTGGCGATCTTCTCGGTGATGTGGCGCTGGAATGACTTCTTGTGGCCCCTCATCGTGCTCAGCCAAAACGACTACTTCACCCTGCAAGTCGGTTTGAACGCTTTCCAGGGCGAGCTGCAGATTCAGTGGCATTATGTGCTGGCGATGACAGTCGTAACGTTGCTGCCGATCACGCTGGTCTTCGCCTTTTTGCAACGTTTCATCACCACCGGCATTGCCACCACCGGCATGAAATGACGGCTGGGCAGCGAGCGGTCCTAACAGCTCCGGGAGTGGTCGCGCTCCAGGCATTCGACCTGCCGCAGCCGGCCGCGGGCCAAGCGCTGCTGCGGGCGCGGCGGACGTTGATCAGCCCCGGCACCGAACGAGCCTTTTTCCTCGACTTGCCCAATACCCACGTGCCTTTTCCGCTTTATCCTGGCTACAGCTTCGTCGGCGATGTCATTGCCTGCGGAGAAAGCGTAGATTCTCTGCAAGTCGGCGATCGTGTCGCTTGCACGGCGCATCATGCCTCGCACGCCCTGATGAATGCCCGCGACTGCCACAAAGTGCCGGCGCAGCTGCATGATGACAGGGCGGCTTTCTTTCAGTTGCTCGCTATCGCCATGCAAGCCGTGCGCAAAGCTCGCATCGAGCTGGGCGAAGCTGTTCTGGTATTGGGCGCTGGCGTGGTTGGCATGCTGGCCATGCGTCTGGCGCAGCTGTCGGGCGGCATGCCGGTGCTGGGCGTGGATGTCGATGCGCGGCGGCTGGAGATCGCCCGGCAGGTCGGCGCGGATGCTGCGATCATCAGCACAGAGTCCCTTGACGACGATGTGCGGCGGGCATTGGACGGGCAGGCGCCGGCTGTCGTCATCGAAGCGACTGGCATGCCACAGCTGGTTGCGCGGGCATTTCAACTGGCGGCGGCTGGCGGACGAGTCGTGCTGCTGGGCAGCACCCGCGGCGAAAGCGACGGCGTCAATTTTTACCGCGATGTGCACAAGAAGGGCTTACGCATCATCGGCGGGCACGAAAGCGCGCGTCCCTCGCACGATAATAGCCCCGGCTATTGGACCAAGCGCAGCGAACAGGCGCTGTGTTTGCAGTTGCTGGCGCAGGAGCGGGTGGATGTCAGCCCGTTGCTGTCGCATCGCTATGGCTGGCGGGACTTCGCGCGAGCCTATGATCACCTGGCGGAATGGGACAGAAACGCGCTGGGCATGTTGATCGAGTGGTAACCCTTCGCCCCCGGCAGGCCGCCCACAGTTGCCGAACCATGAAAGACGGGCGATAGACGTATCGCCCCTACATCACCCTTTGTGTATTTGCGGTTAAGCCTTGCAGGTAGTATAGGTAGGTGCATCACAAATCTCGAGCCGCCCATGACCCCCTCCACATTCGATCCAGCCGAGACGCGCGCCCGCCTGTGGCAGTTGCTGGGCGATATTCCCGCGCCAATGACGCCCCAGGTCGAGCTGCTGTCCAGGCGCGCCGAGCCGACGTATGCGCTTGAACATTTCCGCTTCGTCAATGGCTTGGGCGATGCGGTGTATGGCTATCTGCTGCTGCCGCGCGATATAGACTATCCAGCGCCGGCTGTGCTCTATCATCACGAGCACGGCGGCAAATACTCGCTGGGCAAAGACGCCGCCCTGCGCATCCGCGAAAATGGCTATGCGCCTGGCATCGCGCTGGCAGAAGCCGGCTTCGTCGTCTGCGCCATTGATGCCTATGGCTTTGGTCGGCGCGAGCACGAGGGACCAGGCGGCAAAAGCGAAACAGGGCGCGAAACCGAAACTTCGCTGTTCAAGCAATTTTTGTGGCAGGGGCGCACGTTGTGGGGCATGATGCTGCATGATGACCGATGCGCGCTGGCCTACTTGCGCAGCCGCAGCGAGGTCGATGCCAGCCGCATTGGCACAGCGGGCATGAGTTTGGGCGGTTCGCGCTCGACCTGGCTGGCGGCGCTGGACGAGTCAGTCAAAGCGGTCGCGCCTATCTCGCAGATGACGCGCTATGCCGACTTTGCCGCACAGGGCGAATATCGCCGACACGCCATTTACTACTATGTGCCGGGCATGCTGGCATCGGGGCTGGATATGGAGCATATCGTGGCTTGCACGGCTCCGCGCAGCCAACTCATCCTCACCGGCGACAGCGACCCGCTTTCACCCCTCAGCGGCATCCATGCGATCATGGATTATGCGCGCGCAGTTTATGCCGATTTTGGCGCGGCGGACAAGCTGGATCTGACGCTCTACGAAGGCGTCGGCCACGCCTACCTGCCCGATATGCTGCGGCGCATGCTGGCGTTTTTCTCGCGCGTGCTATAGGGCGAAAGCGCTCTATTCCTCGCCCGATTACCGCCTCGCCCGTTTTCACCTATAGCACGACGAGTCACGAGCAAGCGTCACCACCGCAAAGATAGTCCTCTCTGTCTCTGTGGCAATAAACTTTTGTGCTCTTTGTGTCTTTGTGCTTGGTTCTTGCATGAGCAAAATTTGCGCTGCTTCTGCGTTGTCTGTGGCTACTTATTCTCCTATTCGTGCTGATCGGCTACACTTTCATGCATGAATCCCGCAATCAATATCCGCGAACTGCGCAGCATGGCGGAGCTTTCCACGACGATCGGCTTGCAGAAGGCGGTCTGGCGCATGACCGATATCGAGGTGGCATCGCCGCATACGTTGAAAGCCATTGCGCATACGGGCGGCTGTGTGCTGGGCGCGGAGCTGGACGGGCGGCTGGTCGGCTTCTGTACGGGATTTGCGGCGCGGCGCGGCGAGCAGTTCTTTCTGTGGTCGCACATGGCGGCGGTGCTGCCGGGTCTGCAAGGGCAGGGCATCGGTCATCGGCTGAAGCAGGCGCAGCGAGAATGGGCGTTGGGGCGCGACTATAGCATAATCGCCTGGACATTCGACCCGCTGCAGAGCGGCAATGCCAATTTCAATTTCAATCGCCTGGGCATCACAGCGCGGCGTTACGAAGTCAATCACTACGGCGCGATGCACGATGGCATCAACGCCGGGTTGGCCAGCGATCGTCTGGAAGCGCATTGGCAGTTGGTTGCACCGCGCCACAATCCGCCGGCGCCTGACGAGCTAACCATGTTGCTGCGCTGCGATGAGTCTCGCAATTGGCGCTGCGATATCCCGCTGGCCCTGGATGCTCCTGCCTATGGCATCGAGATCCCGCTGGCTATCGGCGCGTTGAAAAAGGCGGATATCACACAGGCACAGCAATGGCAGTTGGCGGTGCGCAAAGGCATGCTGGCGCTACTAGCAGCGAATTATGTGGTCAGCGGCTTCGAGCGCGGGGATGGACGCGCCTGGTATGTCATGACTCGCGCGCTATTCGCCCAGCCCCGACCCCCCAACTGAAAGGGCCAGGTTTTCAAGTTCGGCCCCCTCAATCCCGCTGGAGAGATTGAGGGGGTGACGTTGACGCGACTATTCAGCTTCCACCGGCGTAACTTCGCCCAAGGTCTCCAACTGCTCTTGGATTGCGCTGGCATCGCCGACCACGACGATGATGAAGTCTTCGGGGTGGATGTATGTGTTCGCGATATCGAGGACGTCCTCTGTGGAAACATCTTTGATATAGCCCAGCCACTTGTTGAGGCGGTCGAGCTCGACACCGCGAATCTTGTAGGACGCCACCGACTCGACGAAGTCCTGATAGGTCTCTAGGCTGAAGACCCACTCGCCGACGATGCCATCGCGGGCGGCGTTGATTTCTTGGTCCGTGAGCGGCTCGGTCTGAATCCGTTCAATCTCTTTGAAAACTTCCTCGAGCGCGGGGACGAGAACATCGTTGCGGACGGCTGCGCTGACGACGAATCGTCCTGTATCGGCCGGGTAGCTGAAGCCGGAGCCGATGCTGTAAGTATATCCCTTTTCCTCGCGGATGTTCTGCACCAGGCGCGAGGAAAAGGTGCCGCCTAAAACATGATTCATCACGCGCGCGGGGAAGTAATCGAGGCTGGCGCCCTGGATGCCGATATTGCCCATGATGAAGTTGGCCTGTGTGCTGCCTGGGCGATCCACGAGCAGGAACTGCTGGCCGCTGTGCTCTGGCAGCGCCGGGTAGGTGACCGCCTCGGCAGTGCCTTCCCAATCGGCAAAGTGCTGTTCGGCATAGGCAAGACCTTCTTCGGTGGTGATGGCGCCAGCGATGATCAGCACGGCCTTATCGGGCTGACGGCGTGACTCATAAAAGGCGACCATATCATCACGACTTATCGCTTCAAGCGACTCGAATGTTACGGCGTTGCCATAGGGATGGCCCTCGTAAAGGTGCCTGCCAAAGACGCGACCGGCGACATATCCGGGCTCGGCTAGACTGGCTTCGAGGGAGCTGATGCGTTCTGTGCGCTCACGCTCGACCTCGTTTTCGGGGAAGTTGGCGTTGAGGGTCATATCGGCGAGCAGCTCAAAGGCGAGCTCTGCGTCTTCGATCAAGGCGAATACGCCGACAGACATGCTGTCGCTCCCGGCCCCACTGCCAACGGCGCCGCCGACTTGCTCAATCGCACCGGCGATATCCTGGGCGCTGCGCATGCTTGTGCCGCGTGTGATCAAGTCACCCGTCATACTTGCCAAGCCCGGCAAATCCTGTGGCGCAACGGTGGAGCCACCGGCGAGGTAGATATCAAGCGAGATGATGGGCATGCTAGGCTGCTCGATCACGACAACTTCCAGGCCGTTGCCCAAAGCATTTTCCGTGATCGTTGGGAAGTTGAATTCGTTCGAGTCCAAAGGCGGTGGCGGTTCAGCCTGTTCGATGACATAGCGATAATCAGGCTTGGCCTCGACGACATCTTCGGCTGCGTAGGGTTCCACCGGGGGCGGCGCTTCCGCATCGGTTTCCACCACATTGAACACATGCCGATCGCTATCTTCCAGATATTGCTTGGCCACGCGTTGGATATCCTCGCTGGTGACCGCTTGATAGCGATTTATGCCCGTGAACACAGCCTGTGGGTCGCCAGTAAAGTAGTTGGCGCCTTGAACACTTTCCGCCAAGCCCAGAGCCGTTTCCAAGCCCAGAATGTTCCTGCTCCGTATGCCGGCGATCACCTTGTCAAGTTCTTCTTGCGGAACGCCTTCGTCGATGATCTTTTGAAGCTCTTCGTAGGATGCCGCCTCAAGTTCGGCCAGGTCGACGCCCACATTGGCAACGAGGATGAAAGCGAAGAAACCGGGACCACGATTGTCGATGATCCACGCGTCCGCTTGCAGCGCTTTGCCAGTATCGACCAGCCGTTTTGCCAAGCGGCTGGAATCACCAACGCTCAGCACGCGTGAAAGCACATTCAGCGCCGGGAAGTCCTCGTGGACCAGTGGCGGTATCTCGTAAGCGACCAGCAGCGCCGGCAGGTTGATGAAGGGGTCTTCGATGGTGATGTATTCGGCTTCATCCTGATCAACCGGCACAAACTCTGGCAGCGCGGGCGGGTCGTCTCCGCGCGGGATGGGGCCGAACAGCTCGTCGATCAAGGCTCGCGTCGCCGCAATGTCAATATCACCGGCGACAACCAATGTGGCATTGTTGGGGACATAGTAGGCGCGGTGAAACGCGATCACATCCTCGATTTGCGCATTGTTGACATCGTCGATGTTGCCGATGGTGGGCCGTTTGTAGGGTTCGTAGGAATAGGGCACGGTGAAAAGCGCTTTCACCGATGTGCCATAGGGTCGGTTGTCGTAACTCCTCTGCAGCTCTTCAATGACGATAGCGCGCTGATTGTCAAGATTTTCCTGCGTCACAGCCAACCCACCCAGGCGATCGGCTTCAATCCAGAGCGCCAGCGGCAACTGATGCGAAGGTACAGTGTCGTAGTACGCGGTGTAGTCGATGCCGACATAGGCATTCGATGAACCGCCAACCGGCTCCAGCAACTGATTCATCGTGCCGCCTGGAATATGTGGGGAGCCCTCGAACATCATATGTTCGAAGAGATGGGCAAAACCGCTCTTGCCTTCGGGATCGTTCGCGCTGCCAACCCGATACCAAATATCCACCGCTACCGTGGGGGCGCTGGCATCGCGCACCAGGATGACCTCAAGACCATTATCCAGCCAGTAGCGTTCCAGATTGAGCAATTGTTCTGACTCGGCGACGCTGAGCCTGCCAACCAGCAGCAGGATGAAGAGTAACAGCATACAACGCTTCATTTGTTATTGTCTCCTTTTGATGCACAATTTCATTATAGCATGGAAGACGATCCCTATAAAGTCGTTTGGCGGCTGCAAATCGTCTGCAATTCTCAGGCGGGAATCGCAAGAGACGCGAGATCACGAGGATAGTAGGTCAGCATCTCGGCGAGATGATGCGGAAGTGAAGCTCGCCCAAAACCAGCATGCAAAGGAAAATGCTTGACCGCTTTTGCAAGCGCAAGAGCAGGAGCAGGAATCGAACTGCAATCTGCTGAATCTTCGATTGAGGAATTTTATTGCACTTTCTCAATCGCCAACGTTTGCAAGATTGACGGAATGCCTTACAAGACAGGCGCGCCAGCCGCCCGCGGAACAAACTGTCCGCTGCCATTGCTGCCGTGCCACTGCGCGCCGTCCACCAGCTTGCGACCGCGCTGATAGACTTGCACAGGCAGGCCCGTCACCACCCGGCCTTCGTAGCAGTTGTAGTCGACGCGCATGTGATGCGTCTCGGCGCTGATGGTGTGCTGCTTGTTGGGATCCCACACCAGAATATCGGCATCCGAGCCCACGGCGATGGTGCCTTTGCGCGGATACATGCCGAAGATCTTGGCGGGATTGCTGCAGCAGAGCTCGACGAAGCGCGAAGGCGAGAGCTTTCCGCTGTTCACGCCGGCATCCCACATCACCAGCATGCGGTCTTCCAAGCCCGGCATGCCATTGGGGATCTTGGCGAAGTTGCCCATGCCCAGTTCTTTGCCGGGTCGCCGATAGGATGGATCCTGCTTTTCATAGCCGACCCAGTCCCTGCCGCCCGTGCGTTCGTTCCATTCCTGCCAGGGTCCATGCCCGCCGTCATACCAGAAGTCGCAGTGGTCGGTGCTGACGACTTGCAACGTGCCATCGCGCACAGCCTGCCACAAAAGTCCATGATCCTGCTTGCTGCGGATGGGCGGGCTGCACACATATTTTGCGCCTTCGAAGCCGGGCAGCGCCATGTGATCGTCCACCGTCAAGAAGAAGTATTGCACGCAGGTTTCGCCCATGACGGGATAACCCAGGGCGCGCCCACGCCGCAGCGCTTCGATCGCCGGCTCGCAGGTCATGTGCACGACATAGAGCGGGCAGCCGGTCAGGCCCGACATGACAACAGCGCGGTTGGTGGCTTCGCCTTCGATTTCTGGCGGGCGCGATGCCGCGTGATAGACGGGGTCGGTCTTGCCAGCCGCCAGCAGCGCGGGGGTCAGCGCCGCTTCGACATCGCCATTTTCGGCATGCACCATGACGATCATGCCATGGTCCGCCGCCACACGCATGGTGTTGAAGAGCGTGGCATCGTCGATCTGGAAGACATTTTTGTAGGCCATGAAGAGCTTGAGGCTGGTGATGCCCTCGTCGAGCATGGTGGGGATTTCTGCCATGACCGCGTCGTTGAGGTCGGTCACCGCCATGTGAAAGCCATAGTCGATCTGGGCGATATCCCGCGACTTCGCCCACCAGGTTTCCAGGCCGTCGCGCAGGCTGCCGCCAATCGGCTGGACGACGAAGTCAATATGCGTGGTTGTGCCGCCGAATGCTGCCGCCATGTGCCCGACATCGAAGTCGTCGTTGCTGATGGTGCCGCCGAAAGGCAGGTCGAGGTGCGTGTGCACATCAATGCCGCCGGGCAGCAGGAATTTGCCAGCGCAATCGACCAGCTCGTGATTGTCGGCGCGCAGGTCTTGCCCGATGAGCGTGACGACCTCGCCTTCGACCAGCACATCGGCGTCAATGGCGTCGCTGGCGGTGATGATTTTGCCGTTTTTGAATAGGATGCCCATGATGATCCTCCCTTTTTGTGTTACTGCTGGTATGGCTTGCCGGTGATAGACGGCTCGCGGGATAGTTCGCGGCGGATGGTGGCGGTGATTTCCGGGGCGATGCCCAGGGCGTCGCTGACGATGCGGTCGAGCGCGCCGCGCGTTTCGTCTTGCAGAATCTGCGGCAGGGGCAGCAGCGTGAAATTGCAGAGCGCGTCATAGGCGGCTGCCATTGCGCTGACACGGGACTCGTCCAGCGCGTCGAAGTCTGGGACGGGGATGCGGCGCAGGTCGTCTATCGACATTTGCGGATAAGTCGGTTTCTTGTTCGTCCTGTCGCCGAGTAACGCTAAGATTCCGATTGCGGAATTGAAGTACACGCATAGTGCTTTTTCAATGATTTCTTCACCGAATTTGTTTGGCGAAGGTCTGCAAGGTAGCCATAACGATCCTAGTACCTTTTGATTAAGACGTACGCTCATACATCTTATCGTGGGCAAAAAGAGGCGGAACGGCAACATTAAATATCCACGTTGCGCCCAATATTTTTCTGCTAGGTGACTCTTACTCTCAATTGGAACGATATATGTATCCCAATTTGCTAGCATTTTTTGTGTCACATTAGTCTTATGATACCAAAGAGCGATCATTGCATCTTTATTGGGAACATCCGACCGTACAAATGCATCTTGGGTTCGCCTTCCAGCAGGACCTATGGCCGCTAATTCGCCTAGTTCCCGTGTCGCGAATAATTGCTCATGGCGCAGATCATAAAATTGTTCACAAAGATAAGGCGAAAGAAATTGCACGCCGCCCCAGTTGCCCTCCGAAATTCGTTCCTGTGGCCACATTTGCGCCGTGCCTTTTATGTTGCTGTCATTGCCCTTGACAATGTCGCGTGCAACACCAATTGCCGTCGCTGGCGTCGCTGGATTTTCGTAGAGATTGACAACTTGTGTGGCTGGCTTTTCCTTTCTGCTTGACCAGCGCCGACAAATCAATAGCATCTCGCCGATGCTTGTATTTTCTGAAAAATAAATGCGTGTCGGATCATGCGAAGTCACGATCGTTTCAATATGAAATTTCTTAGCCAAGAATATGCGCATTAGTCGCGTAGAGTAATTCGTCGCGCCCACCAGTGGCAATACGACAGCAATAGCGCCTGTTTCGTGTTTGGCGATGTGTTCGGATAGCTGCATGAACGCGCCGCCATTGTGAGAACGGTGAATCGCGCCCCCTTCCTGAGTAGCAAACAACTCTTTCTCCCGCTCTTTCATCAGCAGCTCATCGTCGCGACTGAACTGGTCATGACGCAGGCTGTCGCGCGTGAAAGGCGGATTCATGATGACCAGGTCAGCTGGCTCGGCTTTGGTGGCTTCGCGCTCGCTTTCAATCTGCTCGACGCCAGTGGGCCAGCCCAACAAACGCGGTTGATTCTCTTTGCTCAAGAACTCCAGCGAACCCAGGTAGGCCGCGCCGCCTTCAACACCCAGCAGCGCCCGATTGATTTTCATCTCCCGAAAGGCGGTTGTCGGCGAGAGCAGCCCCAGCGTCGTCGCGGCCAGGTGCGTCGCGGTCAGGTTGACATCGTAGCCCGTCAAGACTCTTTCAATCAGCGCTTGCGATACCTGGTCTTTGCGCGCGGCAGTAGACAAATCGCGGATGCGTTCTGCCGCCGCCATCAGCAGCGTGCCGGTGCCGCAAGCCGGGTCGGTGATGCGCAGCCGGCCAATCGCGGCGGGGTCTGCCCAGTCGCACATGTCCTCGCGGATAGCCAGGTTGGCCAGCAGGGTGGCCGCGGCTGTGGTCGTGTAGAAGCTGCCATCATAGCGCGCGGTTTCCAGCACTTTGTGGAAGATGCGCCCCAGTAAGTCATGCCGCAGGCCGACGATATTGCGCACCACTTGCAGGGCGGCTTTCGCTGTACCCTGCACCGCTTTCGAAAAATCATTGTCCGGCGCGCAGCCTTGCAGGGCGTTGCGAGCGGTGGCGAAGATAGGCTTGTAATCCACGACCAGCCACAAGTCCCAGGCGTGGTAAAAGGCTGTGATGGGGTCGTCGCTTTCGGCGCAAATGTTTGCTCGCGGCGGCGGCCATTCGCCCGCATAGAGGGTTGGCGGCGATTGGCGGTTGTCCATCAGCGCGGGAATCTGTTTGTGTACGCTATCCAGCCGCGCATGGAACATCACGGCGGTGGCGATAACCAGCATGGCGCGCTTGGCGGCTTGGTTGTAACGGCTGTTCTCGCCGATTTTGATGGCTCTGCCCGGCGGCAGGTCCAGGCTGGCGGCCAGGTCTTGCTTTTGGCTTTCGCTCAAGCGGGCAACAGCGCGATCGAGGCTGAATGACAGCTTGTCGGCGATCTTGTCCGGGTCGCCCAATTGCGCGGGAACCTGGCGGATGACGCTGGCAAGCTGGGCGATGTCGCTGCGTTCCCATTGTGTCTTGTTTGCGGGAGTGCGGTCGCCGGGCGCGCGCAAGGTATGCTGCAGTGTGCAGGCGGCGAGCTCGCTCCTGGAAGTTATGCCCGCTGGATAGCAAATGGCGATGGCGCAGTCGGCCAGCTCATCATCGAGGCGGCCGTCTGCGTCTTTGATGGCTTCGGCTCGTTTGCTCTTGGAGTCGCCCTGTTCGGCTTCCAAGGCGATCTTCATGTCATCGAAGTTCACTTCAATATCGAGTCGTTTGCCGCCGCCCTGCTTGCTTTCGGCGCGCGCATCAAGCCCCTGCTGCTGCAGCGCGTCTGCCAGCCAGGTATTCAATGTGCTTTCGTAGGTGCTTTTGCTCATGCTTTTGCTCTGCGACCTATGTAGTTCAACAAAAAGCCGGAATCACCTTCTCGCCATACTCCGCCACGATGCGCTCTTCTTCGCCGCACATCAGGTAGATGTTGAACTGCGTAACGCCGGCCGCTTCCAATTCTTTCAGCTTGGCGATATGGTCTTCAACGCCGCCGAGTATGCCAAAAGCATCGACAATGTCTTCGCTGATGAAATCGAGGTGGTCGGCGTCTTTGTCGGCGTGTTCTTTATAGTCGTAGCCTTTGCGCCCTTCGATGTAGGCGGTCAGGCTGGCGGGAATATCCGGGCTGTCCATGCCATAGCGCTCGACGATATCGGCCACATGGTTGCCCACCATAGCCGGGAACCAGCGGGTCTGTTCGCGCGCTTTGTCCATATCGCCGATCCATACCGGCGCCGCCGACATGATTTGATACGCCGACATGTCTTTGCCAGCCGCTTGTCCGCCAGCGATAGCCTGCTGCGAAAACCAGCGCGCCAGGCCAGGGTCTGCCAACTGGATGACCAAGCCATCGCCACTGCGTCCCGCCCCCGCCAATGCCCGCGGTCCATAAGCCGCCACCCAAATCGGCAGTTCATAGCCATTCGCCCAGGTCAGCTGCGCGCTGGTATCGTCATAAGCGACTTCATCGCCCCGCGCGAAGCCCCGCAGCGCCTCGGCGAAGCGCTCCATATTGGCCACCGTCATCGGCTTCTTGCCCAGCATGCGCCGCGAACTATCGCCGCGCCCGATGCCGATCTCAATGCGGTTGCCGCTCAATAGCGCCAGGGTCGCGTACATGCTGCCCGCCACCGACCATTCGCGCACGCCGGGATTGGTGACCAGCGGACCAAAGATCATCTCGTCGGTATGCGCCATGCACTGCGCCATGGTCAAATAACAATCGCGCCACAGCACATGCGAATCGAAGAACCAGCCATATTTGAAGCCCGCGACCTCGGCTTGTTTGCACAGCGCGACCGTGCGCTTCGGGGGAATATCGCCTTTGAAAGTGATGCCAAAGTCCATTTCTTGCCTCCTGCATTTCAAATAGTTTGATTCAGCGGGCGACTCACAGAGTCGCCCCTGCACCGTTTGCCAGGCTCGAGACGCGGCTACACGCTTACCGTATCCTGCACCAGCTCGCCATATTGGTCGGGACGGCGGTTGAAATAGAAGTGCCAGGTATCGCGCACTTCCTGGATCCTGCTCAGGTCGAGGTCGCGCACGATCAGCTCTTCGTCATAGGCGCTGCCCAGCTCGCCAATGAATTCTCCGCGCGGGTCGCAGAAATAGCTTTCGCCATAGAAGTCGCCTTCGTCTGGGCCTTCAATGCCCACGCGGTTGATTGTGCCGACATAATAGGTATTGAAGATGGCATGCGAAGTCTGCTCGATGCGCCAGAGATGCTGGCTGAGCCCGCGCGTGGTGGCAGAGGGGATGAAGACCATCTCTGCGCCGTTCAGCCCCAGCGCCCGCGCGCCTTCGGGGAAGTGGCGGTCGTGGCAGATATAGACGCCCACCTTGCCCACGGCAGTATCAAAGACAGGGTAGCCCAGGTTGCCAGGGCGAAAGTAAAACTTCTCCCAAAAGCCGGGCAAGTGCGGAATGTGCGTCTTGCGGTATTTGCCCAGGTAGCTGCCATCGGAATCGATGACGGCAGCTGTGTTGTAATAGACGCCGATGCCATCGCGCTCATAGACCGGCACGACCAGCACCATGTTCAGCTCGGCGGCCAGGGCACAGAAGCGCTGCGTGGTCGGCCCATCGGGCACCGGCTCGGTGAAGCTGTAGAATTGTGTGTCTTGCACCTGGCAGAAGTAGGGACCATAGAAGAGCTCTTGATAGCACATGATCTGCGCGCCCTGGTCGGCGGCTTCGCGGCTATAGCGGATGTGCTTGTCGATCATGGAGTCTTTGTCGCCGGTCCAAGTGGCTTGCAGCAGGGCGGCGCGCACGATTCGTTTTTCGCTCATGTTGCTTTGTCCTTTCGCGCGAGCTAGTACAGATAGCGAACGAAATGCTTCATGTAGTCGGCATCATACCTGGTTGCAATCGCCATAAGCGCCTTGCCAATTCGAGGTTGTCTGCGTCGTGGCTACACACTACCAGCCCATTTTCGATTGCATAATCCAGCAGTACCGGGTCGTCTTCGCTCAACTTCTCCAGGTCGCGCGCGATGATTGCGTACATGCCGCGATTCTGCCATTGTCTAGCGATTTTGACATCTACATTTTCATCAAGAATGGTACGAATGGATTGACTTGACAACGCCATCTGTCTTCATCTTCTCAAAGCGCGCTCGATCCTGCTTGATATCCTTGTCAATCTCTTCTTGATGCGAGTAGAAATATGAAAGCGCTGCATGGACTTCCGCCAATCCAATCTGAAGTGCCTGCGCAACATAGGCGGGGTCGCTGCTCTCGCCATAGGGTTGCTGCAACGCGATATCCATGACTCGCAAGCCCGTCCCAACAAGGCAGGGACGCCCACCGCGCACAGCTGGATCGCGGTAGATCAATTCGATGCTTTCGATTGTGCGCATGGTCTCTCTCCTTTCGAGAGCGACTCAGCCTGTCGCCCCCGACGCCAGCGCCGCGTGCTCCTTGCCGCAACGTTCCAGCGCTCGTTGTGCCGCGCGGACATTGATCTTGGGCGCGACATCGGCATAAAAACGCGCCGCCACCTCTGCCGCTGCCGCCTGGCACGGCGCCGTGCCATCATCCAGCTCCAGCGCATAATCGGCTGCGTCCAGACCGCGTATTGGCTCCAGCGTGATCTCCAGCACATTCTCTCGGCGCGCGCGTTCCAGTTTGCGGCGGCGTTTGTCGGCTGCTCGGGCTTTGCCCCCCTCGCCGATGCTCCCGTACCAGTCGCCAAGCCGCGCTTCCAGCTTGATGGCGTGGCTCATAATCGCGCCGAATGTGTTCAATGATGCCATACCTGTTCCTCGACTAGCTTCATGTCTTGCCTATTCCTTCGCGAGCTGGGCTGCCCCTCCCTCTTGGTATAAAGGAGGAGTTTGACGTGGGGCTGGCAAAGCCCTAGACCCACCGCTCGATGACGATTTTGCGCTCCGTATAGAACTCAATAGAGTCCATGCCCTGCCCGTGCAAATCGCCGAAGAAGGAGTCTTTTTGCCCGCCGAACGGGAAAGACGCCGAGGGCGCTGCCACGCCGATATTCACGCCGATATTGCCGGCATTGACGTTGTACTTGAATTCGCGCGCATGCCGGCCATTGCTGGTGAAAATGCTGGCGGCATTGCCAAAGCGGCTCTGGTTGATGATGTCGACAGCCTCGTCAAAGTCCTCCGCTTTCATAAGCGAAAGCACGGGACCAAAGACTTCTTCGGTGGCCATCAACGTATTGGGCTGCACATCGGCGATCAACGTGGGGCCAACCCACGAACCCTGCTCATAACCAGCCACTTGCAAGCCGCGCCCATCGACCACGACTTCTGCGCCTTCGTCTTGGCTTTGCCCGATCATGGATTCGATGCGCTCTTTCGCCGAGTCACTGATGACCGTGCCCATCTGCGTGGTTTCGTCCAGGCCATAGCCGACCTTCAATCCCGATACCTGCCTGGCGAGCTCGTCTTTGAGTTGATCGTAGGCATCGCCCACGCCAACAGCCACAGCCGCGGCCAGACAGCGCTGCCCGGCACAGCCATAAGCCGCGCCCAGGATATTGCTGACGCTGGCTTCGATATTGGCATCGGGCATGACAGCGATGTAATTTTTTGCGCCGCCCTGCGCCTGTACCCGCTTGCCATTGCGCGTGCAAGTCTCATAGATGATCTTTGCCACCGGGCTGGAGCCAACGAAGGATACGCCGGTCACATCCGGGTGTTCCATCAGGGCGGTCGCGCTGGGCACACCGCCGTTGACCAAATTGACCACGCCTTCGGGCAAATCCAGCTCGTCCAGCAGCTCAAATAGCAACTCGGTGCTTAGCGGCGTCTGCGGCGATGGTTTGAGGATGAAGGTGTTGCCACAAGTGATGGCGGTGGGCAAGAACCACAGCGGCACCATGAAAGGAAAGTTGAAAGGCGTGATCGCAGCGAAGACCCCGGCCGGCTGACGCACGGTCGTCTCGTCGATGCCGCTGCTGATATCTTCCAAGCCATCGCTGCGCATCAGCACGGGCACGCTCATGGCAAAGTCGATGCTTTCGACGCCGCGCCGCACTTCGCCACGGGCTTCGTCCCTGGTCTTGCCGTGTTCACGCACGACGATCTGCGAGATGTCTTCAAAGCGCTCTTCTACCATCACTTTGAAATGATGCATGAATTGCGCGCGCACCAGGACCGGCGTGCTGCGCCATTCGTCAAAAGCATCGCGCGCCGCCCGCACCGCCACATCAACATCCGCCGCAGTCGAGTCTGGGCAATGCGCCAGCAGCTGGCATGTGGCGGGGTCGTGCACGGCTATGCTGTCGCTGGGGCTGGCATCGACCCAGCCGCCGTTCACATAATTTTGGATTGTCCTGCTCATGTTGCGCTCCTTGTCCCTGCGCTGGCAAGAAAATGTGTGAGGATGATATTGCTGATTCTAGCACAGCGGGCGGGCAGGCGGAATATGCGGCGACGCAGGCACCTTCCTCAGTCCCCTCGAAAAGCCGGGGGGGAGGCAAAGCACGCGCGCGGATTTAGTCGACAAGTCGGGGAAGGGGGCAGGCGTTTTTTGCGCAGAGCGCCATAATGCGCTACGCTATCGGCACTTGTCCGCCAGTCGCCAGCGTGCGAACGGAGCCGCCTAGCGCACTTCTGCCGAATAACAGCCAACTCATCTATTTCACGCAAAGGAGCGAATCATGAACAAGCGAATTGGCAACTTCTCTCGGCGCGACTTCCTAAAGGCAGTCGGCGCGTTATCGGCCGGGCTGGCAGCCAACCCGCTGCTGCACAGCAATATCCGCGCCTTTGCCCAGGATGTCGCCGCCCAGCCGCCCATCACCATCCTCATCAACGACTCGCCCTGGTTCCCCGGCTTCGCGGCCATGGTCGAGCTCTATACCGAGACCACCGGCAACGCGATCAACCTGGATGTCACGCCCTTCCCCGGCATGCTCGACAAAACGCGCAACGCCGTACAAGCCGGCGAAAGCGAATACGACGCAGTCGCCATCACCGAGCAGAACATCCCCTTCTTCTACAACTCGGGCCTGCTGCGCCCCATCACCGACATCGACGCCGACTTCGCGCTTGATGAAAACATCATCAGTTATGGCGATGCGGCGAAATGGGACAGCGATCTGGGCGTCAACGGACCCATGGGCGCCATCCTCGGCGTGCCCATCAACGGCAACATCCAGCTCTATTATTATCGCCGCGACCTATTCGAAGAGAACGGCATCGAGCCGCCAAAGACCTTCGACGAAATGGAAGCGATCGCCGAGCAGCTGGGCAGGCCGCCGCGTCTCTTCGGCAACGCCAACCGCGTCAACCCCATCTGGTGGGAATTCGGCGCCTATGTCGATAGCTACGATGCCGAATATGTGCGCCTGGAAGACGATGGCAGCTGGTCGGTGGGCTTCGAGCGCCCCGAAGGTTTGGAAGCGGTCAATCGCTGGCTGCGGCTGGGACGCGACTGGGCGCCGCAGAATTACGCCGACCTCGGCCAGGGCGACTTGCTGGCGCTGATGGCGAGCGGACGCCTCGCGCAGGTGCACATGGTGGGCGCGGCCGCACCCAACTATGACAACCCGGATATCTCGGTGGTCGGCGGCAACATGGGCGCGACTGTTGTGCCCGGCGTAACCGCCGAAGGCCGCTCGCCGCGCACCGGCATGTGGGTCATGTCGCATCCGGACAACCTGCCAGCCGAACGCGCCGCCGCGGGCTTGGAGTTTGTCAAGTGGCTGACCACCAAAGACAACCAGCTGGCATACGCCAAAGCCGGCGCTATCCCGGTCCGCCAAGATACCTACGAAGAACTTTCGACAGACCCGGTCGTCGGTTGGTGGACAAGCGCCTTCGCCGAAAGCACGCCTTTCTTGCATCCAGAAACGCGCCTGCCCGAAACGCCGCTCATCCGCGACAGCGTCTCCACGCGCATGGCGCAAGCCTATGTCAACGAGATCAGCGCCGATGAAGCCGTCTCGCTGATGGCCTCAGAAATCCGCACCGTCATGGAAGACGCCGGTTACACGGTGTCCTAGACGGCAGACGATCCACCGCGCCTCCCCCAAAAAAAGCCCGGCTTGTAAAGGGGGGCGTCTGGGAAAGCTTCCCCTTGACTCGTCGGGGGGGACTGGGAGTGCTGACAACTTGGCGCAGCTGACGATGAAAGGCAAAGGCGACTTGCGCAACCTGCTCTTTGGCGCGGGCAGCTTCAGGCTGTGGGCGCTGTTGCCGCTTTTGGTCGTGCTGATTGTCTTCACATTGTTGCCCATCTTGCAGCTCTTGCAAATGAGCGTCTCCGAGCTGGAATTCGTGGAAGGCGAGTTGGTATCGGAATTCATCGGCTTGGGGCAGCTGGACAATCTGGCGAAAGACCCCATCGCCGGCATCGCGCTGAAGAACACGTTGGTCTTCGTGGTGGCGGTGGTCCTCATCGAGACGGTCACCGGCTTCTGCCTGGCAGTGGCTATCAGCCGCACCAAGACGCTTTCCATCCTCTATCGCAGCGTCGTCATCATCCCGCTGCTCATCCCGCCTGTCGCCATCGGCACGATGTGGTCGCTGATGTACGACTACAATTATGGGCTCTTCACCACCATTTTGATCGAGCTGGGCGTGCAGTATCCGCCGCTGTGGACTGCCGACCCCGACCTGGCGCTGATATCGGTCATCATCGTCGATGTCTGGCACTGGACCAGCTTCATGTTCTTGATCATGCTGGCTGGCATCGAGTCCATCCCGCCGCCGCTGCTAGAAGCTGCCCGCGTCGATGGCGCAACCGAGCTGCGCACCATCCGCTATGTCATCCTGCCCATGATGGCGCCGACCATTTTGGTGGCCATGCTGCTGCGCACGATCTTGGCTTTCAAGGTCTTTGACCAGATCTTCGTGCTGACATCGGGCGGGCCGGGCACAGCCACCCAGGTCATCAGCATGCACATTTACAAAGTTTTCAGCGAGCAATTTCGGCTGGGTTATGCGGCTTTCCTGTCGCTGATGGTGGCGGCGTTCATGTTCATTTTCGTGGCATTTTATTTGTGGGCGAGCCGAGTCGTGCGGAGGCGCTTCGGATGAAGCAAGGCGCTCCCTCCAAAATCGCGCTGAATCTGTCGCTGCTGATCGTCGTCTTCATCATCCTCTTCCCGGTCTTCTACATCGTCCAGACCTCGCTGAAGAGCATGGCCGATGTCTACAGCGGCAGCTTCTTTTTCACGGCGAAGACGGCGAATTACGAAGAAATCTTCACCGGCAGCCGCAGCAATTTCGCCGAGTTGACGCGCAACAGCCTGATCGTCTCGTCCAGCGTGGCGCTGATTTGTGGAGCGATCGGTTCGCTGGCCGCCTATTCCTTGGCGCGGCTGAGCTGGCAGCGCTGGGTGGCTGGCGGCATCATCGTCTGGCTGCTCTTCATCAATATGATGCCGCCAATCGTCTTCGTGACGCCCTACTATCTATGGGCGCGCGCGGCCGGCATCTACGACAGTCCTGCCGCTGTCATCATGGCGCATGTCGTGTTGAATATGCCCTTGGCTGTGATCATGATGATGAACTTCTTCGCCGAAGTGCCTAAAGAGCTCGAAGAAGCCGCGGTCATCGATGGCTGCACGCAATGGCAAGCCTTCCGCATGGTCATCTTGCCCATCGTGCGCCCGGGCCTGGCTGCCATGGCTGTGCTGGTCTTCGTCTTCAGTTGGAAAGAGTTCTTGTTTTCGCTCTCGCTCACGACCACCAGCGCCGGACGCACCATCCCTGTGGGCATCGCCAACTTCGTGCAAGAGTTCAATATCCGCTATGGCGAAATGGCGGCAGGCTCCTTCGTGGCGATGGTCCCGGCGCTGATTTTGGTGCTGCTGGCACAACGCCACATCATCAAGGGGCTGACAGTCGGCGCGGTCAAGGGCTGACGCGCCTAGGAAAAAACGCGCGACAATTCAAGCGTAAACCCTGGCAGCACATCCTCCCCGGACAGCGCGCCATCCGCTGGGACAAAGTCGATTTGCAATTCTCCCGCGTCATCCAGACGGCAGACTTCCACAACGTGCCGATCCGGATACACAAGCCAGACGAGTCGCGAACCACGGCGCAGATACAATTCCGCCTTGCGACGAGTCGCGGCATAGGTGTCATTGGGCGACTTGACTTCGACTGCCAAGTCGGGCATGGCAGGCACAAACTGATGCGAATCGGGATCGTCCAGGCGATCTATGCGAATAAAGGCGACATCGGGACCTAATAGGGTCTCGTCGTCATCTGCCGCGAAATAGCCCGTATCCGCCGTTACGATGCCCAAGCCAGTCCGCTCCGCGTATTCGACCAAAAACCGAATAATGTAACCCGACTGTCTGCCGTGCGACAATCCTGTTGGCGGCATTGCAACGATCTCTCCTTCAATCAGTTCAAAGCGACCGTCCGCATATTCCGACATTCGCAGCAGTGCTGGTATATCTGCCAGGCAGTACTTGCGCCGCGCGCGCGGTCTTTCAAGCAATCGCATGCCTGTCCTCTTCCCAATAGCCCGTGCCAAGAACATATCACAGTATAGCGCGATTCTGACAATTGCCACCTCGACAGAGGGACCATGCGCGGATGCCCTCTCAGGCGGTTTTGGACGAAGCGCCGCTTGCGGAGTAGAATTGGCGCGGAAGCGGTCAACAGGGGAATCGCGCCGATGAAAGCCATCATGCTGATGTTCGACACGCTCAACCGGCGCATGCTGCCGCCCTATGGCAACGACTGGGTGCACGCGCCCAACTTCCAGCGACTCGCCGGGCGCAGCGCCACCTTCGACAACTGCTATATCGGCAGTATGCCCTGCATGCCCGCCCGCCGCGAACTGCACACCGGGCGCTACAACTTTTTGCATCGCAGCTGGTCGCCGCTCGAGCCATTCGACGACTCCATGCCGCAGATCCTGCGCGAAAATGGCGTCTATGCCCACCTGGTTACCGACCATGTGCATTATTGGGAAGACGGCGGCGCCACCTATCACAACCGTTACAGCAGCTACGAACTCGTGCGCGGGCAAGAAGGCGACTTGTGGAAGGGGCATGTCGAGCCCAAAGTCGAGATTCCATTCGACACGCGCTCTGTGGACGACCCGACCTTTCCGGCCGAATCGTGGCGGCAAGACTGGATCAACCGCAGCTATATGCCCCAGCCCGAAGACCAGCCCCAGGCTCGCACATTCTCGCTGGGCATGGAGTTCATCCGCGACAACGCCGCCGCCGACAACTGGTACTTGCAAGTCGAAACCTTCGACCCGCACGAACCCTTCTTCAGCCATGCCGAATTCAAGCAACTGTATCCGCAAATTGCCGACCAGCCCGAGCCGGGCCTGCCTGTCGATTGGCCCAGCTATAAGCCGCTGACCGAATCGCCAGAGTATGTGCAATACATGCGCTATCAATATACAGCGCTGCTTTCCATGTGCGATCGTTATCTTGGGCGCGTCATGGACTTGATGGACGAACTGTCGCTGTGGGACGACACCATGCTCATCGTCTGCACCGACCACGGCTTCCTGCTGGGCGAACACGACTGGTGGGCGAAGAACAAGCAACCCTGGTATCAGGAATTGGCGCATACGCCGCTCTTCATCTGGGACCCGCGCAGCCGCATCGCCGCCGAACGCCGCGGGGGGCTGGCGCAAATGATCGACCTGCCCGCCACGATTTTGGATTACTTTGCTATGGAACTGCCGGCTGATATGCAAGGCCTGCCTCTGGCCGATGCCATCGCCACGGACGCGCCCGTGCGAGAAGCCGCGCTCTTTGGCATATTCGGCGGGCATGTCAACTGCACCGACGGCAAGTATGTCTATATGCGCGCGCCGGCCAATCCCGGCAATGCGCCGCTCTACGAATATACGTTGATGCCCATGCACATCCGCGCGCATTTCGGTGTGGACGAGCTGCACGATGCGACGCTGGCAGAGCCTTTCAGCTTCACCAAAGGCTGCCGCACGTTGCAGGTGCCGGGGCGTTCCTGGGTAGAAGCGCAGCCATACGGCACGTTGCTCTATGATGTCGAAGCCGATTATGCCCAGCAGCAACCGCTGGAAGACGCGGCTGTCGAGCGCATGATGATCGGACATCTGACGCGGCTGATGCGCGAAAATGACAGCCCGCCCGAGCAATTCGATCGGCTGGGTTTGGTGTAGCCGCCCCTCGCCCCCTTTTTTATTTGGGAATGGCGAATTCCGTGTATATGGCGTTTCCCCATCCCCGACCTGCCGACAGAATCCGCTTGTGCCGTTGCCTCCCCCTGACCTGTCGGGGGGACCGAGGGGGTGCCTGTATCCAACAAATTCGCCACTCCCTTTATTTTCAGACTTCGCATTGACACCTGTTTTGCGCTAGGCTTTTCTCTGTGTCTTTTGTGGTCAAGCATTTCTAGCAGGCAGCCATGCGCGCATTCATTCTCAGCCGCCTCATTCAACTGGTCGTCACCATGTTCATGGTGTCGCTGGTGGTGTTTTTTATGGTGCGGCTGCGCGGCGATCCGATTCTGGTGATGGCGCCGCCCAACTTTGACGCCGAGCAAATCGCCAAGCTGCGCGCGGCATGGGGCTTCGACAAGCCATTGGGCGAACAGTACATCACCTTCCTCACCAAAGCGGTGCGTGGCGACTTTGGCAAATCGTTCCAAGCCAATCGTCCGGCTATGGAGCTGGTCATCGAACGGCTGGGCTATACCTATTTGCTGGCGGCGGCGGCGGCGGCCATCGGCGTGACCATCGCCATCCCGCTGGGCATTGTCTCGGCATTGAAGCGCAACAGCCTCATTGACCTGGTGAGCACGGCGCTGGCATCGCTGGGCACGGCCATGCCTAGCTTTTGGCTGGGCTTGATGCTGATCATCATCTTTTCTGTGCATTTGCGCATGCTGCCGGCTTTTGGCGCACTCGAGCCGCGCGCCTTGATCATGCCCGCTGTCACGCTGGGCGTCGGCATGGCGGCCCGTCTATCGCGGCTGACACGTTCGGCCATGCTGGAAGTGCTCAGTCAGGATTATGTGCGCACGGCGCGCAGCAAGGGGCTGGCGCAGAAAGCGGTGGTGCTGCGGCATGCCCTGCGCAACGCCCTTATCCCCATCGTGACGGTCTTTGGCTTGCAGCTGGGCTGGCTGCTGGGCGGCTCGGTAGTGGTGGAAAGCGTCTTCAGCTGGCCCGGGCTGGGCAGGCAGATGATCGACAGCATCAATGTGCGCGATATCGCCATGGTGCAGGCGGGCCTGTTCTTCTTCGCTTTGTCATTCATATTGATCAATTACGCGATCGATGTCATCTACATTCTCATCGATCCGCGCATCCGTTTTGACTAGGGATCGCCATGACTGCCGATATCGCCAGCCTGCCGCCGCGCCGCAACGCCTTGTTGCGCGCCCTGGGCACGATGCTGCATAGCCCGGTCGGCGCGACCGGCACGTTTATCGTGGCTGTGGTTGTGCTGCTGGCGCTCTTTGGACCACAGGTTTCGCCGCAAGACCCGATAAAAGGCAACCTGCGCGCGCGCTTCGAAGAACCCGGCTACAGCGATGCCAGCGGCTATTACAGCCTGGGCAGCGACCAACTGGGGCGCGACATCCTCAGCCGCATCATCGCCGGCAGCCGCGTTTCGGTGCTGGTCGGCGTGGTGTCTGTATTGATATCGGGCACGATCGGCGTATTATACGGGCTGGTTAGCGGCTTCGTGGGCGGACGTCTGGACAGCTTGATGATGCGCATCGTCGATGGCTTGCTGGCTGTGCCTTTCATCATCCTGGTGGTGGCGATATCGGGCGTCGTCGGCGCGGGGCTGGGCACATTGATCCTCATCCTCGGCTTGACTGGCTGGGTCACCTATGCGCGCGTCATTCGTGGCGAGGTGTTGAAAGTGCGCGAGCAAGACTATGTCATCGCCGCCTATGCCTTGGGTCAGAGGCGGCTGGTGGTGATGCTGCGCCACATCTTGCCCAATGTCATCTCATCGGCGATCGTGCTGGCGGCTGTGCAAGTCGGCGTGACTGTGCTGGCCGAGTCTTCATTGAGCTTCCTGGGCCTGGGCGTGAAGCCGCCGACTGTCACCTGGGGGCTGATGCTCTCGGATGGACGGCAATACATCAACAGCGCCTGGTGGATGACGACCTTCCCGGGCATCGCCATCACGGTGACGGTGCTGGGCGTCGTCTTCCTGGGTGACTGGCTGCGCGACTTCCTCGACCCGAATGTGCGCGGGCGGGGATAACCAAGACCTAGATGCCACGACTGCGCTTGACCCCGCGCGCCACCGCAGTCGTCCTGGCGCTGCTGATTGCGCTGCTGGCGATCGTCATTGCCGCCAACAGCCCCATCCCCGTCATCAACCAGCAGTACGGCGAAACCACCCTGCAATTCGCCGCCGACAGAGCCTGGGCGCTTTTTCCTGGCGATTGCGTGATCATCAGTTGGCGCGTCGAAGGCATCGAATCGCTGCATATTGAAGGGCGCGGCGAGATCGGCTGGGGAGAAAAAGCCTTCTGCCCGCAGATCAACCACACAGCGGCGCGCTTTGCCGTGCGCAGTCCCGATGGGCTGCACCGCGAATTCGATCTGCGCGTTCACTTCTTGCCCGACCTGCTGCTCTACCTGGCGGGATTCGTCGGCGTGGCTGGCGCCATTGGCCTGGCGGTCTATTTCCTTTTGACGAAATCGCTGGATCGCGCCTTGAACCCGCGCTGGCTGCTGTTGGCGATTGCGCTGCTGCTGCTTGTGGGCACGGCATTGCGTATCACGCCCGTCAACCCGCCTTTGATCGATTACGCCGATGAGCAGGTCGACCTGCGCTTTTGGACCAGCAAGTCGGGTTTGCTCTTCCCGCGCGAATGTCTGACAGCCCACTGGTCAGTGCTGGGCGCAGAGTCGGTCAGCTTCAACGGCGACACTGTGTATGCCATTGATGACAGCCACAGCCAGGGGCGGTTTTGCATCGATTTTTCTGGCCTGCCAACACTCACGCTGGAGCATGCCGACGGCGCGACATCTTCGCACAGCCTGCCGGTGGACATCAACCTGCCCGGCGCGCCGGGAGAATCGACTTTCATCTCATTTCAGTCGCTGGGGCTTGCGCTGGCCGGGCTGGTCTTTTTTCCGCTGCTTTATGTGGCCGCGCGCGATGCCTGGCGATTGCGCAAATGGGACGAACTCTGCGCATTGACGGGTTTCTTTGTCATCGTTCTGCTGCTCTACCTGCCCTTCGGCTTTGATGGCGCTGGCCATTGGGAAGTTTGGGCGAACAGCGCGACTGTCCAGGGGCTAGATGATGTGAAACACCGCGGCGAAGAGGTCAGCCGTTTCTTCGCTATCATGCCGCATATTCTGGCGACCTTGCTCGACAGCAATTCTTTCATCGGCTTCAACCTGGTGCATTTTGCGCTGCACTTCGGCAAGCTGTCCTTGCTCTACATCATCCTTCGCCAGCTGGGCGCGCGTCCACTGTACGCATTTTTGACCGCCGTTCTCTTCCTCGCCTATCCCGTCAATTCGGAATTGATGTCTCTGCGTTCGCTGCCCTTGAATCACAGCGTGTTTTGGCTGCTGGTCGGGCTGTGTTTGCTGCTGGACTGGCTGCGAAGTCCGCGCCGACAGTGCTTGCTAGGCCTGCTGCTGGCGCTGCTCTACAACGCGGCCAGCCACGAAAGCGGCTATGCGCTGATTTTGGCATTGCCGGCGCTTTGGTGGCTGAGTGGGCAGCATTCGCGGCGTCAAAAGCTGCGCGCCACTGCTCTGTGGTACTTGTCGCCCGCTTTCAAAGCCGCCTATCTGCTGCTGCTGGAATTGACGGACCGTCCCTTGTACGCGCAGGGAGATTTGGGTGGCGGCGAAAATGCGCTTGGCACTGCGGTGGACACGCTGGCCTGGGTTTATCAACAGACCTTTATTGACGGCTGGGTCGAGGCAATCGCGTCGCTGGCGAACAATCACTGGCTGCTGCCGACGCTGCTGGGGCTGCTTGTGGTGGGCGCAGTGGCAGTCTACCTGGCGCGGCAGGATTCGCCTGCACAAGCGCCGTCATTGCGACAGATCAGTGCGGGTTTGCTGGGCGGGCTGTTGTTCATCATCCCGGCTGTCGGCGTGCTGATGTGGTTTGCCAGCTACCGAGACGATACTTGGCGCATGTTTTTTTATGTGCCGATTGGCGCGGCTGCGGCTGTTTTTTGCTTGCTGCTGCTGATTACAGCGAAAATCAAAAGGCAGCGCGCGCGTGATTATGCCTTGATTGCGCTGTGCTTGCTGCTGCTGCTGCCTGCGCTGTCGCGGCTCTTCGTCCAGCATAGCGAGACGATCGCCGCTGCCGACCGCAAGGCGCGCATCTTATATGAGATTGTGTCGCTCGTGCCCGCCCCGCATTCCGATACGCAGCTGCTGGCCATGACAGCCATGTCTTGGCAGACCATGCAGCAGCGCGGCATCTGGGAGCTGGCTGCGGGCGCCATGTTTGATAGCGCTTTGTGGCTGGTTTATGACGAGCGCGCGCCGGACGGAGCTACATTCTGCCTGTCGGAATCGCGCTGTGGGCGCATTGCCACCGATGACATGCTGCTGGTCGCCGACGACCGCGAAGCCGCCCTGCAAAAGACGCTGCTGCTGCATGTGGATGACGATTTGCATGTTTCGCTGCTGGACGATCCCGCCGCCTACCTGGGCTGGGATATTGTTGACACATACGACCCCAGCCAACTTTATGACGCCGATGCGCCCCTTCCACACCGCGCGCGCAGTATGCTGGGCTCTGCCCTCCGCCGCCAGTAGCCCTGTGCCGCATTGGCAGTCTGTGGTAAACCAGTAGCAGCGCCAGCCAGCCCCGGCGGAGAGCCATGCCACGCAATCCCGTATTGTTGATCATCCTCGATGGCTGGGGCATCCGCGAGGCGCGGGCGGGCAATGCGATCACGCTGGCAGATACGCCCAACTACGATCGCTGGCTGGCCGAAAACGAACGCAGCATTATCCACAGCTCAGGCCAGCATGTCGGTTTGACGCCGGGGCAGATGGGCAATTCCGAAGTTGGACATCTGAATCTGGGCGCGGGGCGCATCGTCTACCAGGATATCTCGCGCATTGCCAATGCGATTGGCGATGGCAGCCTGGCGCGGCATCCCATCCTGCACGACGCCTTTGCTTCGTTGAAACGCGCCGGCAAGAAGTTGCATCTCATCGGTTTGCTGGGGGATGGCGGCGTGCACAGCCACAGCGACCACTTGCTTGCGCTGCTGGAGATCGCCAAGTCGGCGGGTATCGACCCCGTGCTGCATCTGATCACCGATGGGCGCGACAGTCCCACCCAACAAGGCGAGCATTTCTGCGCCCATCTCTGCGAGCGGCTGGCGGATTTGGAGATAGGACGCATCGCCACGGTCAGCGGACGTTATTATGCCATGGACCGCGACCAGCGCTGGGAACGCACACAGCGCGCCTATGCCGCCATGGTCGAGCGCCACAGCGAATTGCACGCCCCCGATGCCATGACAGCCATTCGCCAGTCCTACAGCGCCGGAGTTACCGACGAGTTCATCGCGCCGACGGTCATTACCGGCCAGGACCTGGCGATTGAAGCGGGCGATGCGCTGCTCTGTTTCAACTTTCGCGCCGACCGCATGCGCCAGCTGTGTCGGGCATTCAGCAAACGCGATTTCGCTGCTGCCGAGCACTTCGCGCCGGTCGCCGATCTGCGCTTGATCACCATGACAGCTTATCAGGACGGGCTCACCGCTGATGTGCTCTTTCCGGTCGAGCTGCTGGCAGACACCTTGGCAGAGACGATCAGCCGCGCCGGCAAAATGCAGTATCATTGCGCCGAAACTGAGAAGTATCCGCATGTAACTTTCTTTTTCAATGGACGATCAGAGACGCCATTCCCTGGCGAAACGCGCCATATCGTGCCCTCGCCCAAGGTCGCCACCTACGATCTGCAGCCCGAAATGAGCGCGCGCCAACTGACCGACGCGACCTTGGCGCGGCTGGACGAAGCGGACGATGATTTTCTGCTGGTCAACTTCGCCAACCCAGACATGGTCGGGCATACGGGTTCGCTGGATGCGGCGATAGCAGCTGTGTCTGTGGTCGATGCCTGCGCTGGCGAATTGGTGGCGGCGGTCGCCAGCAAAGGCGGCGCGGCGATTGTGACTGCCGATCATGGCAATTGCGAGCGCATGATCGACCCGTTGACCGGCGCAGCGCATACTTATCACACCGTTGCGCCCGTGCCGCTCTTCGTGCTGGACGCCAAACATTTTTATGATCTGCGCAGCTGGGGGCGGCTGGCTGATGTCGCGCCGACTGTGCTGGACTTGCTGGGCATGGCTGCGCCAGCGACCATGACGGGCCGCAGTTTGATCCTGGGCGCGCGGGCTATCAGTCGCTAATGGTGTAGGTCAAGCTATCGATATCGTAATAGGTGTAGATGCAAGGTACATCTCTTTGGTAAGCCTTCAGGTCAACGGGCGGCTGTGGAATTCGAATATCCCGCTGTCCGGTCGCTCTGATTGCCAGAATCTGCTCGTGCCGGTCGTCAAACGCATCGGCAAAAAGGCTCAATGATTCGGCAACTGGAATGTTATTCGCCAATATGCTGCCGCCCAGCCACAGCGCCACCAGCAGCGACCCGATGCGGACAAGACGCAAAGAACCGCCCAGGGATTTGAATCCCCAGCCAAAGTAAATGCCCCAGGCCAAGCCGCCCCATGCCATGAAGAACGGAACGAAGGTGTATATTCGCCCGTGATAGTTTGACAAGAAGAGGCTAGCGGCAAAGCTGACGGCTAACGCGCCCAGCCACATCATGGCGTACAAAACGACCATGCCTAGCGCAAACCGTCTGACGACTGCCTTGGGCATCCGCAGCGACAGCAGGCTGGCGATCATGGCAAACAGGCTGTGCAAAGTCAGCCACAGGAAAATATAGGCCTGCCATTGCATGTCGCGATTCGTGAGCAGAATGACGATGAGCAGCGCAAATGCCAAGCCGGCCTGTGGCAAGTAGTGGAGATGTTGCAGCCGCTCTAGCGACGGCCTGCGCGAGAGCAGCGCGAAGGCGCCGATTAGCGCGATATTCAAGGCGATGATGACGGTGTATTCAACGCTGTATTGACCCAGAATCTGCGAATCAAAGCTTTGATGATTCAATAACAAGGGCAAGAGCAGCAACTGGATGAGCAGGGCAATGCGCAGCGGAATGACGGGTGTTCTGCGAGTTTGCGCGCGGGGGGAGGGGGGGGGCGGGGGGGGGGGGGTGGGCTGGTGGGCGTGGGGGGGGGGGGGGGGGGGGGGGGGGGATGCCATACCCACCAATATGCCTGCCGCCACCATCAGCGCGAAACTGGGCAGCAGCGACGAGTCGCTTATGCGCTCCAACCAGGCAGTAGGGGCTGATGACAGCAACTCTGCCAAGTTATCAACAGCCGTTCTCCTGGCGACGCGGTCTATCAATCCCAGCGCGGACAGCATTGTCAGGATGGCGGCTGCCGTGCCCACCCAGCCAGCAGCCAACGCGGGCAAACAGCTTCTCCGCAATTTGCCGCCAGCCAGCCAAGCCGCGCCAAGCAGCAGCGTCAAGCCCAGCAGCATGAGCAAAGAAATGTTCTCGGCGAAGTTGGCTGTAGCGAAGCACAAGGCTGCGCCGAGGGCAGTCTGCCGCCACGCGTTGCCATTGCCATGCGGGCGAACCGCTACATGCAGCAGCAGCAGAAAATAGGACGTTGCTAGCGCCAGGGGGAGGCCATACTTTACGCTTGCTGTGTACCAGTAGACTGACCGCAAGGTGTAAAGACCTGCGCAGGTTGCGCCAACCAGCAGCGCCGCCAGCCCCATTGCAGTCGTTCTTCTATAGGTAGTCAATCCAAGTAGAGAGAAAGCTTTGGACAACAGCGCCGCCGCAGACAAGAACCAGCCAGCGATTAGCATGGCCGGGAAGAGCGCAGTAACCTGGATATCCAGCGGTCCCAGCAGGTTCATTACCACGATATTCGCGGAACTGCCGTTTATGCCGCTGCGCTGGGTCTGCACGGCTTCCCAGGTGGTCTGTTTGGCGGTATCGCCGATGTGGCAAAGGTCGTCGCTCGCGGGTCGGGCGTATGTTCCAATCCAGGCGTACATCAGCATGGGCGCGAAGCACAGCAGCAGGATTAGCGTGTAACTTTTTTCTTGTCGCATGACGACAACATAGCACAAATGTTTATCATATCAAGGGCATTGCGCCACATTGGCAGGATGCTTGTGCTAGAATGCGCCGCATGCGAGCATATGCAACAGTTGAGCAAACACGATGAGCCGCGCTGGGGCTCTGCAGTCGCTGCGGGATAATCCGCGTCTGTCTGTGCTGGTCATCGGCGGCGGCATCAACGGCATCGGCAGCTTCCGCGATCTGGCCTTGCAAGGCATCGACTGCCTGCTGGTCGAACGCGGCGACTTCGGCAGCGGGGCATCGGCGGCGTCTTCGCACATGCTGCACGGCGGCTTGCGCTACCTGGAAAATGCCGAGTTTCGCCTGGTGGACGAGGCGCTGCGCGAGCGCGACCTGATGCTGCGCAATGCGCCCCAGCACGCCAAAGCGCTGCGCACCACCATCCCGATTTTTCGCTGGTTTTCGGGCACATTGAATGCGCCTTTGAAGTTTCTGGGCTGGCGCGATCGTCCGGGCGAACGCGGCGCGCTGGTGGTCAAGCTGGGTTTGTGGCTCTATGACAGCCTCATCCGCGGCGAACGCGCCCTGCCACGCCACGAGCTTCAATTGCGGCGGGCTGCGCTGGCTGCCCTGCCACAGCTGCACCCGCAGATCATCTGCGCGGCCAGTTATTATGATGCCTGGATGCCGCATCCGGAGCGAATCTGCCTGGACCTGCTGCGCGATGCCGAGGCCGCCAACCCGCGCTGCCGGGCGCTCAATTATGTCAGCGCGGCCGGCGGTGATGAACGGTCGCTGAATCTGCACGACGAGCTGACTGGCGAGACCGTGCAAGTGCAGCCGAGCGTGGTCATCAATGCGGCGGGTCCCTGGATCGACTTCGTCAATCGGCGGCTGGGAGCACAGCAGCGATTCATCGGCGGCACCAAAGGCTCACACCTGGTGCTGGATAATCCAGCGCTGCTGGCGGCGACTGGCGGCGGCGAAATCTTCTTTGAAAACGAAGACGGGCGCATCGTGCTGATCTTGCCCTATTTTGAGCGTGTGCTCATCGGCACGACCGATATCCGCATTGATAATCCGGACGATGCTCGCGTCAGCGAACCCGAAATCGACTATTTGCTGGGCATGGTTTCGCGCGTTTTTCCGCAGATCCAGCTCGACCGCGAGCAGATCGTCTTTCAATTCGCCGGCGTGCGGCCCCTGCCCTACAGCGAGGGCGGCGCAACCGGGCAGATCAGCCGCGACCACAGCATCCGCAGCCTGCCGCCAGCGCGCGAGGGCGGCTATGCGATTCATTCGCTGATTGGTGGCAAGTGGACGACCTTCCGCGCTTTTGCCGAGCAGGCGGCCGACCTGGCGCTGAAGGACCTGGGGCAGACGCGCCGGAAAGATACCCGGCACGAGCCAATCGGCGGCGGCCACGATTATCCAGCCGACCAGGCAGCCTGGCTGCGCGAAACTGCGCGGCGCACAGGCCTTCCGTCAGAGCGAATGGCGACTCTCTTTGCGCGTTATGGCACTGCTGCAACAGCTATTGCCGAGCATATCGCCGCTGGCGACGACTGTCCCCTGCGCTGCTGCCCTGCTTACAGTCGCCGCGAGATAGACTATCTGGCTGGTTGCGAGAAAGTGGCGCGCCTGGATGATCTGCTGCTGCGGCGTACCTTGATCGCCATGCTGGGTTATGCGGACCGCGCTGCCCTGCACGAAGTGGCGGATGTGGCGGCGGCGGCACTGGGCTGGTCGAGCGCGCGCGCGGCGGAGGAAATCCAGCGCACGCAAGACATCTTGCGCGACAAGCATGGCGCCAGCTTCTAGACGCCGACTTTGCTTTTTTCCAGCCGCACAGCCGTGCCACTGGCGGTAACCATGAGCATGCTGCCATTGCTGCCGACCGTTTCATAATCCAGGTCGATGCTTAGAATGGCATTTGCCCCCAGCATTTGGGCATTTTGCTGCATCTCTTGCAGGGCGATTTCTTTGGCGCGGCGCAATTCTTCTTCATACGCGCCCGAACGCCCGCCCACGATATCGCGGATGCCAGCGAACAAGTCTTTGAACATGTTTGCGCCTAATATCGCCTCGCCGCTGACGATGCCAAGATATTCGTTGACGGGATTGCCTTCAACGCTGGGGGTGGTGGTGATGATCATCGTGCCTCCTTTTCTGCCTGTTGCGCATGTATCTTAGCAGGTTACTGCAGAATATCCCTATGCGGAATAGCGCCGTCTACAAGAGCCCGCGCGTCACCTTGATCATCGTTGCGACTTCCTCATCGCTCAGCTCGGGACTTACGGGCAGATTGACGATTTCTTCCGCCAGCTTGTCGGTTACGGGCAGGGGGGCGCGCTCCGGGAAAGACTCCGCATACACGCTGTAGCGATAGACCGGCGGCGCATAGTGGATGACCGCTTCGATGCCAGCCGCCCGCAAGCCCCGATGTACTTTCTCTTGCCGGGGCACGCGTATGCAGTACGAACGGAAGGTGGGCATGGATTCGCTGCGGAAGCGCGGTGTCTTCGCAGTTGTGCCCGCCAAGCCCGCTTCCAGCGCTGCCACAATCTCCCTGCGCCGCGCCGTCCAGGCTTCCAGATGCGGCAGCTTCACCAGCAGCAGCGCCGCCTGCAGCGGATCGAGCGGGGCATTATACCCCTCCGCGACATAATCTTGCCGCCCTTCCAGCGCGCCGCCCGCGCCGTATCCCGTCAGCAGCCGCAGCCTTTCTGCCAGCGCCGCGTCATTGCTGACCAGCATGGCGCCATTGCCCGCGCTGCCCAGCGGTTTGTAAGGCGCAAAGCTGAACATGGAGATATCGGCGAATGCGCCCAGCGGCAGCCCATGATCATGCGCGCCCGTCGCCAGCGCCGCGTCCTCAACGATGCGCAGGTCGTGTCGATTGGCGATCTCTCGCAGCGCTTTGACATTGGCGGGATGCCCGTGCATGTCGACCGGCAGCAACGCTCGCGTCCGCTCTGTGACAAGCGCTTCGACCAGCCCCGCATCCATGGTGTAGTCCTCCGCCAGCACATCGCAGAGCACTGCCCGCGCGCCGCATTGATGGATCGCGCCGGTGGTGGATATGTCCGAGTTGCCCACGCTGATAACTTCGTCACCCGGTCCCAGACCGCAGGTTTTCAGCGCCAGGAACAAAGCCAACGTGCCGGAATGGACTGCCAGCGCATGCTTTGCGCCGACCGCCGCGGCAAATTCGCTTTCCAGCCGCGCGCGTATCACATAGCCAGCGCCAGAATCGCCATAGAGCAGCGGTTCCAGAGCCGCCTGGATGTCTGCTCGCAGGGACTCGTGCGTCTGCCCGGCTCGCGAACGCGGCACAGCGAATGATTGTGTCATAAACGCATGTGTGTCTGTGCCTGCCGCGCATCAGTTTCCATTGTATGCCTGTCTCGGTCCAGCCCTGTGTTTGTCGTGGTGGCGGCGCAATTGTCGACTAGCTGTTGGCTTCGCGCCAGGCGGTTGCCAACATGGTTCGCGCGCGTGGCGGCAGTGGAGCATCGGAGTCGATTAGCTGCAACGGAGCATAGTTTATCGATTTTCCCCAGTGGAATCGAGCGCCAGGGTCATCTACCAGCTCGACTGTTAAGTCAGGGCGCAGTTCGAGGACGACTGTCTCGTGCCAGCGCTCCTGCGCTCCCCATTTGAATTTTCCCTTGATCCCGCGGGCGCAGCTGAAAGGCGCATAGCAAAAAAAGCCTTGTGGCGCGTTAGACTCGGGGTACAGCACGCTGATAGCGCTGGAAAACACATTACCGCCATACAGATCAATCAGCCCCAGCTCAGCCAGTTCTCGTTCAGACAAGGTGGTCATCACCATCAGGATGCTATTGGGTTCCAGATGCGGGGCTTCTGCCAATACTCGGTAAAGGACCTTTGCTTTTGCGTGAGCCCGGTCTGTCAAGGCGCCATGGGCGACGAATAGCTTCGACATGCTTGGCAGCAGCAGCGCTGTGGTCACTGCAATAATGAGCAAGTCGCGTTTATGCCGATCGCGCAGTTTTGCCGTAAGCAGCAGCAGCAGGCAAAACATGGCGACGGCAGCGGCGGCAGGAACATAGGTCATCATATTACTCACGCGACCCACCAATATTGCGGTGGCGCTTGGCATGCCTTTCAGCAAGATCATGATGCCAGTCGCGGGAATGATCAAAGCGAAACCGACCAAAGCGCCCTGCAGGATTTGTCTCACGGCGGGCTCTTGTGTTTCGTCGTGCTGTCGTGAAATGTAGAGGGCAGCGGCGGACAGGCAGCAAACCGCCCCCAGCGTGGGCAGCCACCAGTCGTTGACAGCAAGGGACTCGAAGGCATCGAGCCACCCGCCAAGAAAGGTTTGAAAATAGATGTTGGCCAGTCCGTCAGTGAAGCCGTCAAATTTAGGCGAATGTGTTGACGGGTCCGCCGATAAAAGCGCAGTAATAGTCCTGGAAGCGTAACCCGGTCTGCCAGTCACATACAGCCACAGCACCCAGGAAGCTTTCAGCGACACAGCTAAGCAGAACAGCAGCGCCAGGTTGATGCGCCGCCAGCTGATCATTCCCCGACGCAGCCACAGGACAAAGGGCATGACGAAGAGCAACGCCAAGCCCGCGTCATAGGCGCCTATATTCAACAGCAGCGCCAGGGCGCATCCCGCCAGCGATCGCCAGCGGCTAGAATCCAGGAAGTCCAAGGCGCAGAAACACGCCAGCATCAACCACAAAACGCTGCTGGTGCCAGCCGTGTATCTCGTCCCTAGCAACATGTCATTTACCGGGAAGGCCAAGACAAACGTGGCAATCAGATACGCGTAGAGTTTGCGTAGGCCGATCTTTCGCAAGACGCCATAGGCGAGGATTACCAGCAAGGCTATATTTGCGCAAGTGACGATGTGGAAGCCGACAAAAGATTCGCTGTCGACCAGCGTCGCCAGTGTACGCGGCAAAGCGGCAAATGGGCGCGTCGCAAACTCCCCTCGCCATAACTCGCTTGGAGAACGTTCAAAATAGGACTTAGTGAGCCACTCTTCCCACTGGCCCGCGCTCTCAAAGCCGAATGGCAGGTAGACGATCAGAACTGCCGCCGCCAGCCCAACTGCCGCCACAATATCTGACCATTCGCGCCGCAACCAGGCCAAGCGCGCTTTATTTATCGCCATCGGCAGGTAAACCAGCGCCGCCACAACCAGCGCGACAATGTTTACATAAAAGAAAACCGGCGCGTGCGCAAGCGACCCCCACAGAACACGCAAGGGCAGCTCATACTGCCGCTCTACACCATCTACGCCCTTGACTTCCAGCATCGCCGTGTGCCCAGGATATTCGCAGTGGAGGACTTGCGCGGCATTGTCGCGAAGCGTCACTATCTCGCCTTCGTGCCGAACAACCTGCGCGCCAACAACAGACAGCCCGATATCAACGCACTCACGCGGGAAAATCAGGCTCGCTTTCTCTGCCCACATCGCCACCTTGACCTGCCCGTCGGCCGCTTCCAGGCGCGGCGGCTCTGGCTCGTTCAATCGCAAAAACAGTCCAATCACCATCAGCGCCGACAAACACACCAGCAGCCAGGGCAGATTCAAAGCCTTGTCCATGCGTTTTGTAAGAAGAAAATACGCCGCCATCCCCACTGAGCCCAAGGTTCCCACGATGCCCGTCAAATACACAAGCAGGTCGGGCAAGAAGTGCAAGCGCAGTTGGAATTCGCGGTGCAGCCCATCGGGACTGCGCACTTCAAAGCGCGCCGATGTGTGGTCGATCTGCGGGCAAAAGGTTCGTTCTCCCCAGCCGATCTCGCCGCGCCCCTCGATATACAGCGATTCGATGCCTTCGGTCTGCCAGCTAATAGTCACGCAGTCGCCGGGAAAAAGCGCCCAGGCACGGTCGGCGGTGAAGTGCAGGCTGGTGTCGCCATATTGTTGTTCGATGGCGGGGATGGGACTGTTGACGGCAATGACAATGGCCAGCAGCAGGATCAGCATTGCCAGGACGATTGCGGTGGCGCGTGTCGAAAGGCGCAGGCGTTTCATCTAGTTGGCTCCTCGGCGCAAGGCTGCGTTCAGCATGGAATTGGCGCGCTCTGGAATAGGCGCAGCGGCGTCATAAAGTTGGCTGGGGTCGTAGTCGATTTCGATATCCCAGCCCAGCCAGGCGGCCGGGTCTTCTACCAGCATAGCCGACAGGTCTTCGCGCAGCTCAAAGACGAGCGTGCGCTGCAGCAGCAGCTCGGGCGCGTCGCTGCGAAAAAGCGTTTCTTCGTCGGGAGTCGCCTTGCAATAGCCATCTTTGCGGCAAAAATACGCATGTGGAATCGTGCCGCCATGATACAGAAAATGATAGACGCTGCTGTCCAGGCTTCTGCTGACGAGAAATTCAGCGAGGTCGGTGGCGCGGAACGGGTCGGCAGCCATGTCGGTGGTCAACATGACAGCCACGCCCGCCTGGATTTTCGGCGCCGCTGCCGCCAGGCTGTGCAAGAGCAGCGCCTTGTTGTCCGCGCGGGCGACATCCTGCTGGCGTTTGTGCAATGCGCGCGACATGCCCGGCAGCAACAGCAGCAAACACAAGGAACACAGGACAAGCAAACGCAGGGATTTCTGGCGTAAACAGCGCGTCAGCAAGCTGGCCAGACAAAAGAGCCCAATCGCCGCGCCCTCGGGCACATAATAATAAAGACGCCATAAATCATTGCTGTATTGCTCGATAAAGATGAACACGCCGACCGCAGGCAGGATCAGCAGCGCGCCCAGCAGCAGACCGATGCCCAAGCGGCGCGCGTCGGGCAAATCCAGCCCCCTTGTGTCTCGCGTCAGATACCAGCAGACGCCCGCGCCCAGCAGCAGCGCAGCAGCCAGCGTGCCCAGCCATTCCCCAGCGCTCAGGCTGTGCAGGGCATCGCGCCAAGCCTCCACGAAGCTGTGGCGATAGACGGCCAACAAGTTATTCAGCGCATTCGCCAGCATGCCTCCGCCAGCAGCGCCGCTCACAATGCCTTCAAACAGGTTGCTGTAATAGAAACGAATGTTGTTGCCCGACAAAAATAGCATATACGTCAGCTTGCCCGCCGGCGCCAGCAGCCAGCACAGCGTCAAATTGAGCGCAGTCCTGCTTCGATCGCGCCACAGCCACAGCATAGGGAGCGCAAGGATCATCACATAACCGCCTTCGTTGGCGAAGACGCAAATCGACAAAGCCAAGAAGATGCCGGCCATATGCCAGCGAGTGGCCTGCTTGCGGCTGTCCAGCGCCAGGAAAAGCGCAGCAGCCATCGCCAGCGCGCTCATCTGGATGGGCAGCGAACGCAGCGTGAAGAGCTCGCTGTTGACCGGATACACCAGGCACAGCATTGCTATCAGAAACCCAAATAGTGGAGAAATGGCTTGCTGGCGCAGGATGCCGAAAAACAACCCGGCTTTTCCCCAGATGAGCAGCATATTCAGCACATGGAAGCCCGCGAAGGAATGTGGCGACAGCAAAGACCCCACCAAGTGTGGCAGCGTCGTCAAGGGGCGAGTGACCAATTCAAAAGCTACGCCCCAATGGTGCAAGCCGTCAACATAGGTGCGGAAGCTCCACGACTCATAATTGCCGATGCTGTCGAAGCCTAAAGGCAAATAGATCAGCAGCGCAATCCCCAGCAATCCGCCGACCGCAGCCAGGTCGGGCAGGCGCGCGCGCAAGGTTTGCCGGCGCAGCAAAATCCAGGCCAGCGGGACATAGAGCGCAAGCGCCATCGCCAGCGCCACAGCCGGAAAATGCGCAGCTTGCAGGCGCCGGGTGACGGAGTCCAGCAGCGTTTTGACCAGACTGATCTCTCCTCGCCATAGCAACAAGCCCAGCGCAAAAAACAAGCCTGCCCAGACCAGCCACCAGGGCGAAAGCCGTCTGTCCAGCGAGGGATAGCGCAAGAACCGGGCACACAGAAGCGAGCACATGGCCATGCCCGCAAAGCCCAGCGGATAATAGAGCCAGTCGCGCGGGTTGCTGGAAAGCTGCCAGTTTGCCAAGAGCAGCAGCAGCGTGAGCGCCCCCAGCAGAGGAGGGATGGCGCGTGTCGAAAGGCGCAGGCCTATCATCTAGTCGGCTCCGCGGCGGATGGCTGCGCCCAGCATGGAATTGGCGCGGGGCGGCAGGGGCGCATCGGCATCGTAAAGCTGGCTGGGGTCGTATTCGATATCAATGTCCCAGCCATAACGGGTGAATGGATCTTCCACCAGTTCGACAACCAGGTCGCGGCGCAGCTCGAGGACGATGGTATCTTGCCAGTAGTCGGCGTGCTCATGTAGCTCAAAGAGATCGGATTTTCCCCAACGCCAACTGCATCGGTGATAAAAGCGGCAGAAGAAGCTGTCGGCTGGCGCATGGTCTGCGTAGAGTGTGCTCAATGCGCTAGTAAATACAGTACTGTATGAAAAATGTGATATTTGCTTGTCAGCCAGCTCGACGCGTGTCATTGGCGTAATCATCAGCAGATAGGTATCCGGATTGGGGCGCGGCACAAGCTCGAGTATTTGGCGCAAGAAGAGCGCATTCTTGTCGGCGCTGCGAGTATACATTTCGTGCTGCACGAAGAGGCGTGAAAGCGCCGGCAGCATCAGCAGCAGGCACAGCGCAATCAAGGCATAATCACGCGCGCGCTGGTCTTTGAGTTTCGCCGTAATCAGCAGCAGCAGGCAGAATACGGCGCAGGCGGCAGGGGCTGACACATAGAAGTAGAGTTGCTGCACATCACCCGAATTGTAACCCGGCAGCCACATCAGCACGCCGACGGCCGGCACAATCAGCAGGAATCCGCTCCCTAACGAAATGGCGACTTGGCGCAATGATGGTGGCGGAAGTGAGGAATCTCTCCCTGCAAGATACATCGCCATCCCGCCTGTGCACAGCAGCGCCAGCAACGTCGGCAGCAGCCACTGATTGTCCGCTAGTGAAGAAAACGCCTCAACCCAGCCCTCAACGAAGGTCTGCCGATAGACCTGAGGTATTACCTCGCCGATAGTCGATACGATATTCTGCCCGAGGAACCGAGCGCCAAATTTGTTCTGCGAGTCAAGGAATTCACTCTGATAGAAAGGTCTGTCTGTCGTCACGACCAGCAGCAAATAGCCCAATTTGAACGCAGCTGCGCTGATCCAGAGCAGGGACAGGTTGACAAGACGCCAGTCTAGCTTGCCGCGGCGCAGCCACAAGAAAAAAGGCAGCGCAACGATGGCTGCCAGGCCCGCCTCGTAAGAGCCGACATTGAAGAACAGCGCCAGCGCGACTCCCAGCAGCGTTCGCCAGCGCGGCGTCGCCAGATAATCCAGCGCGCAGTAGGCCGCCAGCAACAGGTACAACACGCTGGTGTTGTGCAAGACCGAGCGCGTCGACAACAGCAGATCGTTAGCCGGGTATGCAAAAAAGAGTGCTGCAACCAAAAAAGCAAATAACTCGCGAACGCCAAGCTTGCGCGCGATGCCATATATGAGAGTCGACTGAAGCGTGATGACTGCGACTTGCACGAAATGGTAGCCAAGAAAAGATTCTCGGTCGATTACTGCAGCCAGGGTATTAGGCAGCATGATAAAGAAGCGAATCGGATACTCCTTGCGGAACGAAGTCTCGAGACCCTCGAAGTACGCCGTCGCATTCCACTCTTCCCAATGTCCCATGCTGTCAAAGCCGAAGGGCAAGTAGATCATCAGCACCAGGAAAGCGAGAGCCGCCAATGCGACCCCCCCCCCCCCCCACCCCCCCCCCCTCCTTTATACCAACTCCACGACAACAACCAACACAGCACCAAAGAAGCCAGACCCCCCACGCCCCCCCCCCCCCCCCCCAATTCATCCGCGCTTTCTGATACGCCATCGGCAGAAACACCAGCGCAGCCAGCAGCAAAGCGACAAAGCTCAAATAGAAAAAGACCGGGACATGCGCAAGCGAGGCAAAGAGCGCCAACATGGGCAGTTCGTAGCGGCGCGCCTGGCCACTTGCGCCGACCACTTCCAATACCGCTGTGCGACCATGGGCATCACAATGTTTGCCCCTTGCCCAGTTGTCCCTGAGCGAAACTTCTTCGCCATTGAATTGCAGGGACTGCTGGCCGACCACCGAAAACTCGACATCGACGCATTCTTGCGGGAATACCAGGCTCGCTTTCTCCGCCCACATCGACACGGCGACCTCGCCATCGTCAACGTCCAGCCGCGGCACTTCGGGCACGTTCAATCGCAGCGCAATGCCAGCCACGACCAGCAGCGCAACCGCCAACAGCAGCCAGCGGGGATTCAAGGCGCGCTCCAGCCGATTCGTCCACAAGAAATAGACAGCCAGCCCAAGCGAGCCGACCACGCCGCTGAATCCCGCCAGGTAGAGCAGCAGGTCGGGCAAAAAGTGCAAGCGCAGCTGGAATTCGCGGTGCAGCCCATCGGGTGTGCGCACTTCAAAGCGCGCCGACTTTGCGTTGATCTGCGGGCAAAAGGTTCGTTCTCCCCAGCCGATCTCGCCGCGCCCCTCGACATGCAGCGATTCGATGCCCTCGGTCTGCCAGCTGATTTTCACACAATCGCCGGGAAAAAGCGCCCAGGCACGGTCGGCGGTGAAGTGCAATGTGGTGTCGCCATATTGCTGTTCGATGGCGGGGATGGGGCTGTTGGCAGCGACGACGACAGCCAGCAGCAGAATCAACAGCGCCAGGACGATTGCGGTGGCGCGCCAGGAAAGCCGAGTCGACAGCGGCTGCCTCAAGCGATGACCTCAGAACGCCGGCGTCCTCCATCCCAGCGAATATCCGGGATCAGCGCATCGGCATGCCTTTCAATGCGCTCGCGGTGCGCGATTAAATCCAGCAGCATCGCTCGCAGGACAGCGCGCATATCCCGCGTCGGCACATAGCCCAGCTTCAGCAGATGCTCGCGGTCGGGCTGATAATAGTGGTCTTCCTGCTCGGTGCGTGGGTTGTCGTAGCGTTTGATCTGCGCGCGCAAGCCGATCTCGTCCGCAACCGACTGCACCAGCTGCGCCAATTCTTCGATCGTATACGCATTTTCAAACTGATTGAAGACGCGGTATTCGCCGGGCGCGGGCGGATTTTCCAAGGCCAGCCGCAAGCAGGTGACCGAGTCGATCAAAGGCAAGAAGCCGCGTTTTTGCCTGCCCAGCCCAAAGAGCGTCAGCGGATGACCGATGACAGCCTGGCAACAGAAGCGGTTGATGGCCGTGCCAAAGCATTGGTCAAAGTCGAGGCGGGTGCGCAGGCGCGGGTCGGCGTCCATCTCGGGCAGCTGCGCCCCAAAGACAACGCCCTGCATGATATCGGTGGCGCGAATGCCCCAGATCTTGGCTGCAAATTGCGTATTGTGCGAGTCGTGCACTTTGCTCTGGTGATACCAACTGCCAGCCTGACGCGGGAAGGGCAGCCGGTCTTTGCGGCCACGGAATTCTACTTCGAAGAAACCTTCGGGAATATCCAGCCCGGGCGTGCCATATTCGCCCATGGTGCCCAGCTTGACCAGATGAGCGTCTGGCGCGACTTCTTTAATTGCCCACAGCAGGTTCAGGTTGTTGACGACATTGTTGCGCTGCGTCCAGACACAATGCGCCTGGTCCATCATGGAATAGGGCGCGGATGGCATCTGCCCCAGGTGCACGACCGCCTCGGGCTGGAACTCCGCCAAGAAATCGCGCACAAAGTCGTAGTCGGTGAGATCGCCGATGCGGAAGTCCAGCGCGTCGCCAAATCGGTCTTGCCAGGCGCGCAGGCGGTCTGCGTAGCTGGCGATGGGCAGGGCGCTTTGGCCGCCGACTTCTTTCACCCAGTCGCGCCGCAGCAGCAAATCGGCGCCGGCGACCTCGTGTCCGCGCGCGCGCAGATGCAAAGCCAGGGGGAAGCCCAGATAGCCATCGATGCCGGCGATGAAAACTCGCATATGCTGCTCCTGCGCTGCGTCTGTGTCGAGGCTATGTTACCGATTCTGTGGCGATTCTGTAGGGCTTGTCCGAAATGCGCGATAACGGCGGCTGAATGGGCGTGGGACGGGCGACCCACTGGATCGCCCCTACACAACTCTGAATGAGAGACCGAGGCAGTCGGCATTTGCTTCCCCCCGACTTTTCGGGGAGACCGAGGGGGTTTATAGATTCTGTTGCTGGCGGCTACAATAGCCGAGTCTGCCATCACCGCGAGCCGCCACATGAAACAATCCAGTTATATCGCTTTGATCCGCAGCAACCGCAGCTTTCGTTATCTGTGGTCGGGGCAGATCATCAGCTTGTGCGGCGACTGGTTCAACCTGATCGCATCGGCGGCGCTCATCGCCACATTGACGCAATCGGGCACGGCCGTGGGCGGGCTGTTTGTTGTGCGCATGCTGGCGCCCTTCCTCGTCAGCCCCATCGCTGGCGTGGTAGCCGACCGCTACAGCCGCAAGCGAATCGTCATCAGCACCGATCTGCTGCGCGCGCTGGTTGTGCTGGGCTTTGTGCTGGTGCGCGAACCAGAACAGGCCTGGCTGGTTTATGTGCTGACCGCCATCCAGAGCGCCTCGCAAGGTTTCTATTTTCCCGCCTGGAACGCCATCTTGCCCGATATCACCTCGCCGTCCGAATTGAGTGTGGCGAATGCGCTTTCGGCAGCGACATGGTCGGTGATGCTGGCATTTGGCGCGGCGCTGGGCGGGCTGGTTTCGGGCGTGGTCGGCGTCTATCCAGCCTTCGTCATCGATGCCCTGACCTTCTTGCTCAGCGCGATGATATTGCTGCGCATGCCCTACTATTCGAGCCTGGAAGCGGGCGGCGATCAATCTGTCCTGGCGGGCATTCGCCAATACCTGGACGGGCTGGGCTATCTGTGGCGGCATATCGACACCTTCTCCATCGCCATACACAAGGGCGTGCTGGGCTTGCTGATCATCGGCTTCTACCAGGTGGCGCAGGTTACCATCGCCGAGCAGTACTTCCCGATAGGCGAGGGCGGCAGCATCAGCCTGGGGCTGATCTATGTGATGTCGGGCATCGGCAGCGGCATCGGTCCGATAGTCGGGCGCAACTGGGCGCGCGACCGAGACAGGCGGCTGCGGCTGGCGATCGCCTTTGGCTATGTCTGCGCTTTTGTCGGCTTTTTGATCTCCGCCACACTGATTTCGCTGCCAGTCATCTTGTTCGGCGGCTTGCTGCGCGGCATCGGTGGCGGCTTGATCTGGGTGCTGGGCACGCAGTTGCTGCTGCAAATCTTGCCCAACGAGGTGCGCGGGCGTGTCTTTTCTACGGAATTCGCGCTTTACACGCTCTTCGCGGCGGTGTCATCGGGCGCAACCGGCTGGCTGATCGATTCCACAGGCGAATTGCAGACTGTGCTGGTGATGGCGTCTTTCCTGCTGCTGATACCGATTGCGCTGTGGCTGATGTGGATCTATGCCAGGCAACGCAAAGTCGCATAATCGACAGGTCGGCTGTAGGGGCTAGGCATTGCCTCGCCCACAACCTGTAATGACCCCAAAGAAACAAGACACCTAATCGTAGAATCGAATGGAGAGGTATCTGCCTACACCATCCCCGCCCCGACCAGCGCCGTATGAATCGCATCCCGCTGTTGGGGCGAGCTGGCGGGCATGGGCATGCGCGGCAGACCGGCCGGCCGCCCTTGCAGATCCAGCGCTGTCTTGACATTGGCGGGCAGGTTGTCGTCCATGATGGCGTCCCACAGCGGCAGCAGACGGCAGTGGATATCCAGCGCGACAGCATGATCGCGAGCCTGCACCGCATCCCACAGTTGCACGCACAATTCGGGCGCGGCGCTCAAAATCGCGGCGATAGCGCCATGCGCACCCAGGGCAAAGGACGGATAGAGCAAGGCATCCACCGCCGACATGATCAGGCCCGCATCGGCAGAGCGCAGCAGCAGATCGGCCAGCAGCTTCAAGTCGCCCGCGCTCTGTTTCACGCCGATCAGGCCGTCAATCTCGCGCATCATTTTGTTCAGCAGCGCCGGCGAACAATAGGACCAGGGCACGACATTGTAGACCATGACGGGCTGCGCAGCCGCTTCTGTCAGCGCCGCGAAATGTCGGAACATGGTCTCATCGCTGGGACGGAAGAGATAATGCACCGGAGTAACCTGCAGCGCCGCCACATCCAGGTCGGCCAGGGCGCGCGCTTTTTCGATTGCCTGGCGCGTGCTGTCGACGATGATGCCAGCGATGACAGGCACTCGCCCAGCTGCCGCATCAACTGCCGCGCCGACAACCTGCCGCAGTTCTGCTGTGCTCAACGTGTGTCCCTCGCCGGTGCTGCCGCCGACCGCCAGCCCGTGCACGCCCGCCACAGTCGCCAGATGCTCGACTTCTGCGCGCAGGAGCTTTTCGTCCAGCGTTTCGTCCGCGGCGAAGGGCGTTGCCATGGGTGGCACGATGCCATAAACCTTCATGTTGCGCTCGCTTTCTCGTTTGCTTCGTTTTGCGGGGCAGCGTCTGCGCCTTCGATCACCTGGTCGATGACAAAGCGCGGACGCCGGCGCGTTTCGTCCAGGTTGCGCCACAGGTATTCGCCCAGCACGCCCAGAATCAGCAACTGTACGCCGGCCGCCAGCAGCGCCACTACCATCAGCGATGACCAGCCCGCCACGTCTATGCCCAGTGCCAGCTGCCTGTACACGATGAAACTGGCGTAAGCCAATCCCAGCAAGCTGAATAGAACCCCCAGATTCGCCGCCAGCCGCACGGGAAAATGTGAAAAAGCCACAAATGAATCGATGAAGTACTTGATCTTTTTGCGCAAGGTCCACATTGATTGGCCGTACTTTTGGGGGCGCGCCTGACGGTCGAAATAAAGCACGGTCGGCTCGAAGCCCAGCCACAGCAACAAACCCGACAGGTAGGCGTTGCTCTCCTGGATATTGTTGACCAGGTCGGCTACCTGGCGGTCGATGAGCCAAAAGTCAAAGCCGCGCCTGGGCATGGAGGCGATGGCGAAGCGGCGGAACAAGGCGTAAAAGGCATCGGCGAGCAGCGAAGTGGGGAAGGGGTCGTCCCGTTGGCGCCGCGCAGCGAGGACCAGTTTGCTGCCAGCGCGCCACTGGGCGAGCATATCGTGCAGCAGCGCCGGCGGATCTTGCAGATCTGCGGAGATGTCGGCCACGCAATCGCCTCGTGCCAGGCTCAAGCCGGCCATCACCGCCGCAACCGAGCCAAAATTGCGCGAAAGCCGGGCGATGCGCAGGCGCGGCTCTTGTCTGGCCAGAGCCTTCAGCACAGCAAAGGATTCATCGCGCGAGCCATCGTCTACAAAGATAAATTCAAATGTATCTTCAGGATTGCGCGCCGCCACCGCCTGCAGCTCGTGCAGCAAATCGGCCAAGCTGGCTGCATTGTGATAGACAGGCGCCACAATGGAAACCAGGCTCATGCAGAATCCTCGTCCGCCAGCCCAAATTTGCGCAAGATTTGCAGGCGATCTTCGTCGGGCACATCGCGCATGGTACGCGCCGGTATGCCAGCCACAACTGTCCAGGCCGGCACATCACGCGTGGCCATGGCGGACGGCGCCACAATCGCGCCCATGCCGACTTCTATGCCAGCCGCCAATGTTGCATTTGTGCCGATCAGCGCGAATCGCCGAACAACCGGTGGCGAAAGCTCCATCGGCAGCAGTTTATAGCGCCTAAGGTAAACTTCGTTGTCGTTGGAGGCGACAGACAATGGACCAAAAAACACATCCGCTTCGACTACCATATTGCCGGTCAAGTGCACGCCGTCATGAACGCGTGTACGCGACCCGACGGTGACGTTGTAGAGCAGGGTGCTGCGCCGCCCCAGCACCACTTGATCGCCCAGTCGACAGCCTTCGCGCACAGTCGCCAAATCGCCAATCAAGACACTTTCACCGCAGACCAGATCGCAGTACAAAACGGCGTTGCTGCCAATTACGCAGTTTTCGCCGATATGGACAGTCTTGTTGTTCACGGTAAGCGGGCGAGTAAGTTGGCCAGCAGCGATCGGCGGACGTCCGATGACCGCGCCAGCCAATATGATCGTGCCTGCGCCAATGTGCACATCGGGGTAGAAGGTTACATTCGCGCCGACTTGAACATTCGCGCCCAAGGTCAGCGAGCCCATAATGTCCACATGGTCGCCCAGCTGCGCGCTGGGATGAATATCAACCTTGCTCATCATCGCTCCAGTATTCTGCTTTGTGCGCCCGATAATACTCGACCGTCCGCAGCAATCCATCCCGCAGGCTCGTGCGTGGCGCCCAACCCACCAGTTGGCCGATCTTGCTGATATCGCTGTAAAAATCGCCCGGCTCCTGTGCCTTGCGCTCCGGTGAAAATGGCGCGAATTGCCAGCGACCACTGCCGGCGACATCTACAAGCGCGTCTGCCAGCTCGATAAAGTCGGTGGGCTTGTCGACGCCGACATTGAAGATCTCGCCGACCGCCCGCGGCTGCAGCGCGCACATCAAAATCGCTTCCACCGCGTCATCAATATACAGAAAGTCGCGCAGGATCTTGCCATCGCCAAAAACTTGGATCGTCTCGTCATCCAGCGCCAGGCGCAGGAACCAGTTTACCACGCCATAACGCGGATGCTTCATTTGGGCGCGCGGACCATAGATATTGGTCAGGCGCAGCAGCACAGCCTCAATATGGTGTGTCTCCCAATACACCTGGATGATTTTTTCCGCCGTCAGGTTGGATATTTCATAAATGCCTTTGGGACGGGTAGGCGCGTCTTCGGCCACTGGCAGGCTGACCGCTGGACCATACTGCCCGCGCGTGCCCGTATAGATGACCTTGGCGCTCGGGTTGTGACACCGCAGCGCTTCCATGACCACAGCCGTGCCCTTGATGTTGATGTCGATATCGGGGAAGGGGTTGGTCAGGCTCAAAACATGGTCGACCTGGCCAGCCAGATGAAAGACATAATTTTGCCCGCGCACCAGGTGATTCATCACATTTACATCGCGCACATCGCTGAAGTTGACGCGGACGCGCTCGCGGATTGGCTCGATATTGAAGAGGTTGCCGGCATAACCCGGGATCATGGCATCCACGATGGTTACCTCTGCGCCGGCCTCGACAAGCGCGATAGCCAGGTTGCTGCCAGTGAAGCCCAAGCCGCCCGTTACCAGAGCGCGCGAGCCAGCAAATGCCCCGCCGTAAGCACTCAAAACGACCCCCGCAGCTGCCCAATCACTTCACAAACTCGCAGCGCATCGTCATCGCTCAAGCCGATATACAGCGGCAGCGACAAGATCTCTCTGGCGGCGCGCTCGGTTTGCGGCAGGCTGCCTTCGCCCAGCCCCAAATCGCGGTGCGACTCTTGCAGGTGCACGGGTACGGGATAATGAATTAGCGTCCCGATGCCGCGTTCTTGCAGGTCCTTCATCAACTGGTCGCGCTGGGCAGCACGGATGACATAAAGATGATAGACATGCTGGCAGTCGGCGCGCGCGCTTGGCTTGCGCACCCCGGTCAAGTTGGCGTCATAGAGCGCGGCGATGGCTCGTCTGCGCCCGTTCAACCCGTCCAGATGCGCCAGCTTGACGCGCAGGATCGCCGCTTGCAACTCGTCAAGGCGGCTGTTGGTGCCGCGCGAATGGTGCCGATAGCGACTGCTCTGCCCATAGTTGCGCAGCTTGCGCAGTCTGTCCGCCAGCGCGTCGTCATCGGTGATCACCGCGCCGCCATCGCCATAGGCGCCCATATTTTTGGTCGGATAAAAGCTGAACGCGCCCAGCCTGCCGATCGTGCCGACAGGTCGTCCTTTGTACAGCGCGCCGTGTGCCTGGGCGCAATCTTCAATCAGCAGCAGATCATGCGCCTGCGCCAATTCTACCAGCGCGTCCAGGTCCGCTGTCCCGCCATACAAATGCACGGCGACAATAGCGACTGTGCGTGGCGTGATGGCTGCCCGCGCCGCATCCGGGCACAAGGTGAAAATATCGGCATCGATATCGGCCAATATGGGCACAGCGCCAGTCGCTTCGATGGCAGCCACGGTGGCCAGGGCGGTGTGCGCCACAGTGATGACTTCGTCGCCCGCGCCGACTCCGCCCGCCCGCAGCGCCAACTCGATGGCATCGGTGCCGTTGGCGACTCCCACTGCGTGGCTGACGCCGTGATAGGCCGCGAACTCGCGCTCGAATGCTTCGACCTCGGGGCCGAGGATGTACCAGCCACTGTCCGCGGCCCGCAGCAGGGCGGCATTGATTTCGTCGGCGAGCAGATCGTGCAGCGGCTTGAGCTGGTTGAATGGGATCATGTTGGCTGTTTGTTCATTGGCTTGAGATAAGCACAGCGACAAGCTTCATACCCTGAATTCTGGCGCAATCGCACCCTGGCCAGAAACGGCGGGCAAGGCTATCAGCTATGCGCGAAGTCGATGCCGCGATAGATCTGCGCCAAGGACAGGGATGCGCCCAGGCTGTCCAGCGCCACGACATCGCCAAGCGCGTCATATTGCCGCATTGTCCAGGCGCTTCCAACGCGGCTGTGATGCGCGACATGCGGACGGGTTTGCTCGATGACCAAAATATGCTCCAGACTGAGCATGGCTCGGTATGCGGGCAGCTTGTTGTCCAGGTCATGATTGCGCGTGGACGGCGACAAGACTTCGACCACCATAACGGGATTGAGCAGGTCGTTTCTGCCGGGCGCGAAATGTGGTTTGCCACGCACAACGGTCAAATCCGGGAAGAAGATAGCTGTCTGGCTGGCGCGGATGCTGACATTGCTGCTTAGCACATCGTAGCCGGGCCAGGCAAGCTGACCATCAAGCAATGAGGTAATGCGCGCCTGGATAATCCCGTGCTCGTATCTGACGCCGTCCATAAAGAATAGCTCTCCGTCCAGGTATTCGACGCGCGTGTCGCTATCGGCGGCGATTTTGAAATACCGTTCAAGCGATATAGTTTCATGCTCGCGGGCAGAGACAGGCGCGGGAACATCATTCAATGTCACAGCAGCGGACATGGGGCGACCTTTCAACGGGATTGCCGACCAGAGTATAACACGCTGGCAGCGCGCCGCAACCGCGAGCGAAATCAGGGAGTGGTGAATTTCATTGATATGCAAATTGAATCAGATGCGCAGCGTAGTTCGGATACCGCTGTATATGCAACTGCCGCTGATTCTCAGAGTGATGAGCGCTATTGACTTTCGCAACAGATTACGCGCCAAAGGTTTATCCCGGAGACTCTTGCAGCGGCGAATGCAAAATGGCTTTCAGGGCCTTCATTATAGTAATCTCGCTGAATCAGCGTCGGCAACTGGAATGAAAATCCCTCTCGCGAGAGGGATATCGGGCATTGTCTTTTGCGCGGTCCGCGCCGCTGCTAGGCGCCGACCCGCTTCAGGTAGCGATTGTTCACCTTCCAGGCATGAAAGCAATCCCAGCCACTTCGTCCATTGCCATCGCGAGCAACGTTGGTTGGTCGCGGGTAGGTCCCTATTAGCTTGGCAGACTCCCGGCATGCTGCGAGCGCCTTCTTCTTGTTGTCCGCTTTTACAGTGTACAAATACTGCCGCCGTTGCCGCTTGGGACCCCAGCGTTCGCCAAGCACGCAATGGTAACTGGTGAGGAATTCATCCTCCATTATTGAGACATAGGCAACCGTCTTGTCAAGGTTCGATTCGCAGCTCTCCATCGCCTTCCGCCCGTTCTTGGCGAATGCAACACCAAGGACCTCTCCGGTATCCGGGTAGCCGAACAAATAGCTGTCTCCTGGTTCTGGATGCACATCGCATTTCTCATCGACATAGATCTTATGTTTGCCCGTGAGGAAATTGCTCGCGGGAACGATGACATAGTAGAAACCGTCATCGCCTACGTCAGGGTAGATTATTCCATTCTCGCCCTCGAGTTCAGTATAGGCGAATGCGGTGCAGCCGGCCGCATGCGCCGCCGGAGCAGCCAGCGCCAGCAGGGCAGCGAGAATCAGCAGCATGATGACCCGAGAGGCGATGGCGGGACATGGCAGAGCCAGCCAATCCCAATTATGTCGTCCTTCAAGGTTAAACATTGGTCCACTCCTCCTGCGCGCGGTCGGCGATCTCGGCGCTGACGCTTTTCCGAAAGTATGCCACCCGCGCTATCTTTTGCGATTGATAGAATGCCAGCTTTTTATTGCGAATTGCCGCCGCCGCTAGGCGCCGACCCGCTTCAGGTAGCGATTGTTCACCGTCCATTTACGATAACAATGCCACATATTCGGAGAATGCGGATTGGGTTCAACGTGGTTTGGACGCGGATTCCTCCGGCTCCTCCGGCATTGTTTAAGCGCCTGCTTCGCGTTTAACTCCTTCGAGGGGATGAAAGTCGACAGTCGCCACAGCCGCTGCCGCTCAGGACCCTTGCGTTCGCCAGTCACGCATATGTAGGCATCGGACGTGGAAGACTCCCGAACCTCGGCAACCGTCTCGTCCATATTCAATTCGCAGATCTCCATCGCCTTCCGCCCATTCTTGGCGAATGCCTCGCCCGGGCCGAAATGCTTATCTTGCCATCTTCCTTTCATGGGCACATCGCATTTCTCATCGAGATAGACCTTATGGAGGCCCGAGAGGAAATTGCTCGCGGGAACCATGACATGAGAGTAAACAATGTCCTTCCCATCCAAGACAAAACCTTCGAATTCAGTGCAGCCGGCCGCATGCGCCGCCGGAGCAGCCAGCGCCAGCAGAGCAGCGAGAATCAGAAGCATGATGACCCGAGAGGCGATGGCGGGACATGGCAGAGCCAGCCAATCCCAATTATGTCGCCCTTCAAAGTTAAGCATGGTTCCACTCCTTTGGCGCACGGTCGGCGATCTCGGCGCTGGCGCTTTTCCGAAAGTACGCCTCGTCCCGCGCTATCTTTTGCGATTGATAGAATGCCAGCTTTTTGTTGCGAATTGCCGCCGCCGCTAGGCTCCGACCTGCTCCAGGTAGCTTTTGCTTACGTTCCAGACCCTATAGCAAGTCCACACACCCGATGCATTCCAATTAAAAGCCCAACCGGGCTCGACGTGGTTCGCTCGCATGTCTTTGGGTTCACCACGAGTCCACTTCCGGCACCTTTTAAGCGCCCCCTTCGCGTCCCCATTGAAGTCAATGCTGAACAACTCCATCCGCCGCTGCCGTTCGGGACCATTGTGCTTGCCAGGAATGCAGCGGTAATGTGTGTAGAAGTCAACCCGCTGGACAGCGGCAACCGGCTCGTGAATATTCAACTCGCAGATCTTCATCGCCTTCCGCGCATTCTTGGCGAATGCCGAGCCTGGGCTGAAAGACCTTGCCATGACAGATAGACCCAATTTTCTTTGTTCTCCGCCTTCCCATGTAGGGGAGATTTCGCATTTCTTATCGACATAGATCTTATGAGGTCCCTTGATGAAATTGCTCGCGGGAACCATGACATAGAACGGCTCTGAGTCGTCGGTAAGGGTATCGTATGCGGTGCAGCCGGCCGCATGCGCCGCCGGAGCAGCCAGCGCCAGCAGAGCCGCGAAAACCAGCAGCATGATGACCCGAGAGGCAAGGGGGCAGCGTAGCGCGGCGAGCCAGTCCAGATTTTGTCGTCCTTCAAAGTTAAACATTGATCCACTCCTTTGGCGCGCGGTCGGCGATCTCGGCGCTGGCGCTTTTCCGAAAGTATGCCTCGTCCCGCGCTATCTTTATGCGATTGATAGAATGCCAGCTTTTTGTTGCGAATTGCCGCCGATTCTAGGCGCCAACCCGCTTGAGGTAGCGATTGTTCACCGTCCATTTACGATAACAATGCCACATATTCGGAGTATGCGGATTGGGTTCAACGTGGTTTGGACGCGGATCCCTCCGTATCTTCCGGCATTGTTTAAGCGCCTGCTTCGCGTTTAGCTCCTTCGAGGGGATGAAAGTGTACAGTAGCCACAGCCGCTGCCGCTCAGGAACCTTGCGTTCGCCAGTCACGCATACGTACATGGTATCGGCGGTGTGACTCCACCGAACCTCGGCAACCGTCTCGTCCATATTCAATTCGCAGATCTCCATCGCCTTCCGCCCATTCTTGGCGAATGCCTTGCCCGGGCCGAAATCCGCATCTTCCCTTGCTTTGTAGACCACATCGCATTTCTCATCGAAATAGATCTTATGGAGGCCCGAGAGGAAATTGCTCGCGGGAACCATGACATGAAAGTAACCAATGTCCTTCCCATCCAAGACATAACCTTCGAATGCAGTGCAGCCGGCCGCATGCGCCGCCGGAACAGCCAGCGCCAGCAGAGCCGACAAGATCAGCAGCATGATGACCCGAGTGGCGCTGGGGCAGCATAGCGCCGCCCGCCGGTCCAGATTTTGTCGCCCTTCAAAGTTAAACATTGATCCACTCCTTTGGCGCGCGGTCGGCGATCTCGGCGCTGGCGCTTTTCCGAAAGTATGCCTCGTCCCGCGCTATCTTTATGCGATTGATAAAATGCCAGCTTTTTGTTGCGAATTGCCGCCGCCGCTAGGCGCCGACCCGTCTGAGGTAGCGTCTGTTCACCTTCCAGACGTGATAGCAAGTCCAGAGATCCAGATTACGCGTCAGATAGGGTTCAACATGGTTTGGACGCGGATAGTCGTTCCATTTCTTCGCCCATATCTTCGCACTACTCTGGCATTTTTTAAGCGCCCCCTTCGCGTTACCCTTGAAGGAAATAACGAATAAGCTCTCCCGCCGCTGCCGCTCAGGACCCTTGCGTTCGCCAGCCACGCAGTAGTACATGGTTAAGGAGGGGTCAGTTGATCGAACCTCGGCAATCTCCTCGTTCAAATTCAATTCGCAGATCTCCATTGCCTTCCGCCCATTCTTGGCGAATGCCGAGCCAGGTATGTCTGAATCGCCGAATCCAAAGTCGTCGTCTCCATTTGCAGGATGCACATCGCATTTCTCATTGATATAGATCTTATGTATGCCCGAGAGGAAATTGCTCGCGGGAACGATGACATAGTAGGGATCGTCTAAGAGCTTGTAGTATTCTCCGTTCCAGCTATCTTCATCCCTGAAATATTCGAATCCAGTGCAGCCGGCCGCATGCGCCGCCGGAACAGCCAGCGCCAGCAGAGCCGCGAAAACCAGCAGCATGATAACCCGAGATGCGCTGGGGCAGCATAGCGCGGCGAGCCGGTCCAGATTTTGTCGCCCTTCAAAGTTAAACATTGATCCACTCCTTTGGCGCGCGGTTGGCGATCTCGGCGCTGGCGCTTTTCCGAAAGTACGCCTCGTCCCGCGCTATCTTTTGCGATTGATAGAATGCCAGCTTTTTATTGCGTATTGCCCCCGGCGCTGCTACTAGGCGCCGACCCGCTTCAGGTAGCGTTTGTTCACCTTCCAGACGTGATAGCAAAACCAGTGATCTTTCGCAGGGTGTGGCGGATCGGGTTCAACGAGGTTTGGGCGCGGATAGCCGTTCCATCTCTTCGCAATCCTCCGGCATTCTTTAAGCGCCCCCTTCGCGTTACCCTTGAAGGAAAAACCGAATAAGATCTGCCGCCGCTGCCGCTCGGGACCCTTGCGTTCGCCAAGCTTGCAGTAGAACCACGGGAACCCACGCGACAACCGCCTGACTTCGGCAACTGTTTGATCCATTTGGGTTTCGCAGATCTCCATTGCCTTCCTTCCATTCTTGGCGAATGCTGAGCCGCGACTAAAGGTTTCTTTTCCGTCAGGATGAACTCCGAACTTTGCAAACACATCCTTGTATCCATGATCAATTGCCGGCTTATCGCATTGGTCATCAATATACATGGTATGCTTGCCGGACAAAAAATTATTCGCGGGAACCTTTACATAGAAGGGTTCTGACGGCTTCGTCCAAAAATCGAATGCGGTGCAGCCAGCCGCATGCGCCGCCGGAGCAGCCAGCGCCAGCAGAGCCGACAAGATCAGCAGCATGATGACCCGAGAGGCAATGGTGGGATAAGGCAGAGCCAGCCAGTCCAGATTTTGTCGTCCTTCAAAGTTAAACATTGATCCACTCCTTTGGCGCGCGGTCGGCGATCTCGGCGCTGGCGCTTATTTGAAAGAACCAGTCCGTTCCGCGCTTTCTCATTTGCCTGCGATAAAATGTCAGCTTTTTATTGCGTACTGGCTCTGCTACTAGGCCCCGACCCGCTTTAGGTAGCGTTTGTTCACCTTCCATTATGGATCTGATCGGAAGAGAGAGGCGAAAATCAAGTGAAGAGGTGTTAGTACGAGCTATTACGGGAGGGGGGGGGGGGGGGGGGGGGTGGGGTGGGGGGCGTGGGGGAGAGGGGCGGGTGGGGGTGGGATGTGTGTTCTAGCGGTCGATGGAGAAAGCGGCGACCTTCCCTTCGCGCCAAGAAACTCAACTGGCTTCATTGCCAAACCACCTTTTCAGATTGTTGCGCTATGGGAGCTTAACCGAATTGCTGGCTGCTGTCAAATTCGGGTTTAGGGGGGAGTGTAGAACTTGCTGGATTAAGACCCCCCCCCCCCCCCCCCGCAGTTCTCCCGAAAAGTCGGGGGGAGGCAACGGCGCGCGCGGATTTCTACGCATGTCGGGGGATGGGGAAAGCCCAACATACACGAAATAGACACTCCCAAATCACGCCAGCTGTGTTCCCCTGCGACAAATCTGGCATACAATACTGTAACCAGGAGGTTTGCCATGACACCGCTCCAACCCGACTCCACCGTGCGCACGACCTGCCCGTACTGCGGCGTTGGCTGCCAGATGAAGCTGCACATCACGCAAGGGCAGATAACTCGCGTCGAAGCGCCATTCGATGCCGCGCCCAATTATGGCAATCTCTGTGTAAAAGGGCGCTTTGGACTGGACTTCGCCACACACCCGCGCCGCTTGCAGACACCGCTCATCCGCGATGGGGCCCCCGGCAATTTCCGCGCGGCCAGCTGGGACGAAGCGCTGGATTTCATCAGCCAGCGACTTTCGCGCCTCGTTCGCGAGCATGGCGGCGACAGCATCGCCACCTACGCCTGCGCCAAAGCCACCAACGAAGACAATTTCGTCTTTCAAAAATGGGTGCGGGCTGTGTTGGGCACCAATAATATCGATCACTGCGCGCGTCTTTGTCATGCCGGCAGCGTCACCGGCTTGCAGCTGGCGATCGGCTCCAGCGCCATGAGCAACAGCATTGCCGAGATGGAGGATTTGGATACGTTCATCGTCACCGGCAGCAACACCACCGAAACGCATCCGGTCATCAGCTTGTTTTTGAAGAAAGCAGTGCGCAAAAATGGCGCGAAGCTCATCGTCATCGACCCACGCCAGATCGAGCTGACCGAGTTTGCAACGTTGTGGCTGCGTCAAAAGCCGGGCACAGATGTGGCGGTTTTTCAGGCGATGGCCAATGTCATCGTCAGCGAAAACCTCTTCAATCCCGCCTTTATCGAAGCGCGCACCGAGGGATTCGAAGACTACATCGAGTCGCTGGAGTATTGCAGTCCCGAATGGGCGGAGCAGATCAGTGGCGTGCCAGCCGATGACATCCGCCGCGCCGCGCGCCTGTATGCCACTGCCGAGCGCGCCGCCTTTTATTGGGGCATGGGCATCAGCCAGAGCACGCATGGCACAGACAATGCCCTGTCGCTGACCAATTTGGCCTTGATGTGCGGGCATGCCGGCAAGCCCGGCACCGGCTTGAACCCCCTGCGCGGGCAGAACAATGTGCAAGGCTGCAGCGATAGTGGCGGCTTGCCCAATGTCTTCACGGCTTATCAATCTGTCGCCGACCCCGTCATTCGCAGCAAGTTCGAAGCCGAATGGCGCGCCAGCCTCAACCCCGTGCCCGGCCTGACCGTGACCGAAATGGTCGATGGCGCGCTGCTGGGGCAGATCAAAGCCATGATCGTCATGGGCGAAAATCCCATGATGAGCGAGCCAAACCTCTCTCACGCGCAGCACGCCCTGGAAGCGCTCGATCTGCTGGTCTGCATCGATATCTTCATGAACGAAACGGGCGAGATGGCGGATGTGATTCTGCCTTCTGCCAGCTTTGCCGAAAAAGACGGCACATTCACCAACAGCGATCGGCGTGTACAGCGAGTGCGCCAGGCTTTGCCCGCGGTGGGAGAATCGCTGCCCGACTGGCAGATCATCTGCGCGCTGGCAAAACGGATGGAATCGCAGTTGGATGTCGAAAGCAGCGCCGGCTTCGACTATGCGGACGCAGAAGCTATCTGGGAAGAGATGCGCCGCCTCACGCCCGATTTCGCTGGCATTACCTACGCCAGGCTGGATGACGAGGGCGGCGTGCATTGGCCTTGCCCCAGCGCCGAGCATCCCGGCACGCCCTACCTCTTTGAAGATGACTTCCCGCGTGGCAAAGGCAAATTCTGGGAGCTGGAATACGGCACAGACAGCGAAACCCCCGATGACGAATATCCCTGGCATTTGACGACCGGGCGCGTGCTTTTTCATTGGCATGGCGGCACGATGACGCGCAGCTCGCGGCTGGAAGAAGCCTTCCCCGTGCCTGTCGTGGAGATGCATCCGCAAGACGCCGGCGCGCTGCAAGTGGTATCGGGCGACTGGCTGCGCATCACATCGCGGCGGGGCAGCGTCGAATGCCAGGTGATGGTCACTGGACGCTCGCCAACCGGCACGGTCTTTTTGCCATTCCACTTCGTTGAGGCGGCGGCCAACCTGCTGACGCTGGACAAGGTCGACCCGCGCGCCAAAATCCCCGATTTCAAGATGGCGGCGGTCAAGCTGGAAAAAGTGGCGCGGGCCCCCACAGCGCTGGAAGAGCAAGGCGCAATCAAAGATCCAACGCGCTATGTGCATTAGGGTTGTTCCCGACCTAATCCTGTATCATTCCTATGCACAGTTGCTCGTGTTATGATGGGGACACTGGGAGTTGCCGTCATGAGCGAGCAAATAGCCACAACACTTCCAATAGACAGAATCCGCGCCTACTGCGAGGGGCAGCCAATAAGCCGGCTGTCGGTGTTTGGATCGGCAGTCCGCAACGAACTGACGCCGGAGAGCGATATTGATTTTCTGGTTGAATATTTGCCAAGGGCCCGAGTCAGCTTGTTTGATATGGGCGGGCATCTAATGGACTTTCAGGACATCGTCGGACGCAAAGTGGATCTGGTCACGCCGAAAGGTTTGTGCCCTTACATCCGCGACGAAGTGCTGGACGACGCGAGGCTAATCTATGCGAAGGAGTCGTGAGCGGGACCGAGTACATCTGCTGCGTATGCGCGATGCAGCCCAGTACGCGCAGCAATTCGCCGCTGGCCGCGAGATCGTGGAGCTGGACTCCGACATCCAGTTTCGAATGGCTCTGGTGAAAGCCGTCGAGCTAGTCGGCGAATCAGCCAGCCGCACCTCCGATGAATTGCGCACCCAGCAGCCTCAATTACCGTGGACGAAAATGATTGGCATGCGAAATATCCTGGTGCATAACTATTGGGCAACCGAGCAGGACGAGTTTTGGGATACCGTGCAAAGCCACATTCCAGCGCTCATCACCGAACTAGAGCGCCTAATCGAATTGGAAGACAAGCGGCGCCAGACATGAGCGCGCGCCCTGTCCCCTTCTCACTCGCCATCATCGCGGGCGGGCAGAGCCGGCGCATGGGGCGCGACAAAGCCTTCGTGCAGCTCGGCGGCAAAGCTCTGATCGAGCATGTCATTGAGCGCACTGCCGATCTGGGACAAGCAGAGACCCTGCTCATTACCAACAGTCCCACCGCCTATGCCCACTTGCAGCTGCCCATGCACGGCGATGCGCTGCCCGGCAAGGGTTCGCTCGGCGGGATATACACGGCGCTGTTCGCGGCGAAGAGCGAGTTTGTGCTCGTCTTGGCATGTGATATGCCCTTCGTCAAAAGCAGCCTCCTCCGATACATGATTGAGCAAATTGATGATGACTGCGACATCGTCGTGCCGCGCGTGGACGGCTATCCACAGGGCATACACGCCATCTATCGCAAGACCTGTTTGCAGCCCATCCGCGAGCAGCTGCTGCGAGACCGACTCAAAATCATCGGCTTTTATCCGGCTGTTCGCGTTACTTATCTTGACGAAGCCGATTATGCCGCCCACGATCCTCTGGCACAGTCTTTCACCAACCTCAATACACCAACCGAGCTGGAAGAGGCGCAGCTGCAGCTGGCGGAAGGGCTGGCGCTATGAATGGCGACATCACGGACATTTGCGCGCGCTATCAAGGGCGCGGTCGCGAGGCGCTGCTGCCGATTTTGTGGGATGTACAGACAGCGCTGGGCAGCATCAGCCCCGCGCAGGTGCACAGCATCTCGCACACGCTGCGCATCCCCGAAGCGGACATCTTCGGCGTCATCGGCTTTTATACGCTTTTCCACGATCAGCCGACCGGGCGGCGCATCATCCGCGTCTGCACCGATCCCAGTTGCGCCTTGGCCGATGCCGATGCTGTGCTGCATGAAGTCTGCGCGCGGCTGGATATCGAGCCGGGCGAAACAACCGCAGATGGCGAAACCACAATCGAGCACTCACCCTGCCTGGGCTTATGCGATGTTGGGCCGGCGGCGCTGGTCAGCGCGCGTGGCCAGTCCGACCGCGCATTGGCGCATGCGAGCGCTGCTTCGCTGCTGGACGACTGGACGGGCGACTATTTCACCCCCGCTGGCGATGAAAACTCGGTCTTGCTGGATGGCAGCCTGACGAGCGCGCCACAACGCCTGGCGGAATACGGAGACTATGCGGCTTTGCGGCACGCCAAAACGCAAAGCCCCGACCAGCTCATCGCCGAGGTCGAGGCTTCGGGCTTGATCGGTCGCGGCGGAGCGGCCTTCCCCACCGGGCTGAAATGGAAATTCACCCGTGCCGCAGAAGGCGCGCCCAAATATGTCGTTTGCAACGCCGACGAAAGCGAACCAGGCACATTCAAAGACCGCGTGCTGATGGAGCATCGTCCGCACCTGCTGCTGGAAGGCATCGCTTTGGCTGCTTATGCTGTGGGCACAAATCACGCCCTCATTTTTATCCGCGGCGAATACCCCAAAGCCACGCAGATCTTGCACGACGCCATCGCCGAAGCAGATGCGGCAGGCCTGCTGGATGGCTTGACGATCGAAGTGCGGCGTGGGGCGGGCGCATACATCTGTGGTGAAGAGACAGCGCTCTTCGAAGCCGTTGAAGGCAAGCGCGGTTTCCCCCGCATGAAACCTCCCTACCCGACCACATTTGGTTTGTTTGGCAAGCCCACCGCCGTCAACAATGTCGAGACGCTCTGCGCGGCGCCGCCCATCATCTCGCGTGGCGCCGCCTGGTTTCGCAGCGTTGGCACAGCTGGCAGCGCAGGACCCAAGCTGGTATCGGCCAGCGGCCATGTGGCACGTCCCGGCGTCTACGAGATCGCGCCAGGCATCACCTTGCGTACCTTCCTGGAGCGGCAGTGTGGCGGCGTCATCGGCAAATTGCAAACTGTCCTCATGGGCGGCGCGGCTGGCACTTTCTTGCTGCCAGGTGAGATCGATGTGCGGCTGACATTTGAAGACCTGCGCGAGGCGGACGGCACCTTCGGCAGCGGCGCGATCATGGTCTTCAACGACACGGTCGATCTGCGCGATATGCTGCTGCGGCTGGGTCGCTTTTTCCAACATGAAAGCTGTGGCAAATGCTTCCCTTGCCAACTGGGCACACAGCGCCAGGTGGAGATACTGGAGCGCCTGGATGCGCCGCTGCCGGGCGACTGCGATCGCCTGCGCGATATCGGCATGACGATGACCGAAGCCAGCATCTGCGGCTTGGGGCACACGGCTGCACTAGCGGTGATGAGCGCACTGGAGAAGTTTCCGGGGCTGTTTGAAGGGGAGTAGGGATATGGCAATTGCAAAATCTTTATGGGAATTAGAGGAATCGAATGGTTTCACCTCGGCGACAATTGAGAATATAGATTGTCGTCTAGGGATGATGAGGCTTGAGGACAATCATGTTTCACTCATATTGACTGACCCGCCGTACTTTATTGATGGGATGGATAACAGCTGGAATACACAGAAGCTCAGGAAGCGCGTGAAGCCCGGAGTTGTGGGCGCTCTCCCGGCCGGGATGAAATTCTCTTCTGAACAAGGTCAAAACCTGCAAAAATTCCTGTATCCAATCGCGAAAGAGTGGATGCGGATATTACGTCCTGGCGGGTTTGCTTTGGTCTTTAGTCAGAATCGGCTGGTACATCGAACGGCAATTGCGCTGGAAGAAGCGGGATTTGAGATACGAGATGCGCTGCTTTGGAAATATGAGGGGCAAGCCAAAGCATTCACGCAAGACCACTTCGTCCGCAAAAGCAATTTGGAGGAATCCGAAAAAGAACGGCTTATCCAAAAATTAGGCGGGCGGAAGACGCCACAGCTTAAACCTCAAGGCGAAATGATTGTGCTCGCCCAAGCGCCGCGAGAAGGGACTTTTGTTCAAAATTGGGATAAGTGGGAGACGGGGCTCATTGATGTATCTGATCCATACATTGACAAAGGGAGATTCCCGGGAACAGTGATATCCGTCCCCAAGCCTAAGAAACGATTTGGCCATATGACAGCAAAACCCGTCGATTTGCTGCGACATCTCATCCGGATATTTTGCGCTCCAGAATCGCTGGTGTTTGATCCGTTTGCTGGTTCGGGGTCAACTGGCGTCGCCGCCTTGCTGGAAGGCCGCGAGTTTCTTGGTTTCGAGATTGAAGACGACATGGCGAAACGAGCTAATGACCGTATCGGAGAGCATTGTGCCAAATTTACCGACTAGCTCCGAGCTGCAGAAGGCTTGGGAAGACATACAGGACATTCATGAGCAATATCTTGCAAAGCACGGTGTAAAACTTCCTCGGGCTAATCAATACAAGGAACGAGCCAAGTCAATATGGCTTGCGGTATTGTTCCATTATCAGGGAGAAGATGTCCACAAGAATACAATTAGCGCGATTTGCCAAAGAGACAACCCAAGTCTCGCGCCAGATCAACAAGTCCGTCATCTGAAACGAGATGGATGGAGAATGCGTAGTGATGGGAAAGGCAACCACAATCTGGATCCTTTCCAGCCATCATTAGAGTTGCTGAACGATAAGATTCGGAGAGAAGGCTTGCTTTCTGCTGTGTTATTTGACGATATCAAACGCACTTTCGGATACAGTTGCGCGACATGCGGCGCGCGCGAAGGGCACCCCGACCCCCGTTATGGAGAAGACAAAGTTGTATTACAGCGAGGTCATCGAGATCCAGCCAAAGCGGCTACGGATACGTTGAACATTATTCCACAATGTCAGTATTGCAATCGGGCCTATCGCGGCGATTTTGTCTTTGATGAAAAAGGACGCGCTTGGGCAATTGCCGACATCGGGCCTGTCCAGAGAGCATCCAGCGATGTGAAGAAGAAAGTATTGCAATTTCTACGAGATATTTTTAACGGGAGAGACACATGACCGCCGACGACTCCATCACTCTCACACTCGACGGCAGCGAAATCGAAGTCCCCGCCGGCGCGACCATTCTCGAAGCAGCCGCCGAGCAAGGCATAGCCATCCCTGTCATCTGCTATCACGAAGCCACCACGCCCAACGGACTCTGCCGCGTCTGCGTGGTCGATGTCGATGACGGGCGCGTCTTGCAGCCGGCTTGCGTCGCCACCTGCCAGCCCGACAGCACAATCGAAACCGACAGCGAGCGCGTGCTGCGCAGCCGCCGCACCATCCTGGAAATGCTGAACGCCTCGGTCAACCTGGACGAAGCGCCAGAAATCCAGCAGATGCTGCGCGATTGCCATGCCGACCCCGAGCGCTTCCCCCATGCGCACAAGCGCGACCCCGAGCTGATTGACGACAATCCTTTTTATGTGCGCGATTATGCCCAGTGCGTGCTCTGCTGGCGCTGTGTGCAGGTCTGTGCCGAAGACGCCCAATTCACCTTTGCCCTGACCCTGAAGGAACGCGGACACGATACGTCTGTCGCAACCGCCTTCGACATCAGCATGACCGAGTCGCCTTGTGTATTCTGCGGGCAGTGCATCGGCGTCTGCCCCACTGGCGCGCTCAAGCCGAAGATCGAATGGGGCATGCAACAAGGGCTCAGCGAGGACGAATTGCGCGCTGCCACCCGCCGCGGACGCAAGCGAGACCGCGACCGTGCCTGAACTGGACGATCTGCCCGGCGCAATCGCCTGCGATTACACTCTGGTCGAAGCTGGCGAGGCGCGAGTCGTGCCCGGCGGCGTGATTGACGAGAGCCTGCTGTCCATCTATGTCAATGGCGAGTCGCTGGCGACCATGATGTGCAGCCCCCTGCAGTTGGAAGCGCTGGCGGTGGGCTATCTGTACAACGAAGGCATCATTGAATGCGCCGCCGATATCGGACATCTGCAGCTGAACCAGACAAAGAGCGTGGCCGATGTCATCCTGCGCCATGGCGATGCGCGCTTGCCCCGCCGCATGATATTGACGAGCGGCTGTGGCGGCGGCATGACCGGGCAAGAACTCTCCGCCAGCCAGCCAGCCCTGCCAAGCGACTTTTCTGCGAGTCCCGAGCTGGTGCTGCGCTTGATGCGCGGATTGCAGAGCGCTGCCAAGCTGTATCAGGCGGTGCGCGGCGTGCATACAGCGGCATTGGGCGCTGCCAGCGGCATCCTCGTTAGTGCCGAAGATGTGGGCAGGCACAACGCAGTCGACAAAGTGGCTGGCGCGGCGCTGCTGGCAGAGATCGCCAGTCGCGATCGCATTTTGCTGTGCAGCGGGCGCATCAGCAGCGAGATGCTGGGCAAGGCGCGGCGCATGGCTGTGCCCATCGTGGTCAGTCGCACGGCGCCCACCAGTATCAGCCTGGCGCTGGCGCAGGCCTGGCGCATCTGCGTCGTCGGCTATGCGCGGCGAAGCGGCATGCGCGTTTATACGCATCCCTGGCGAATCACCCCACTCGGCCTCTCGTTCAGCGATGTGTAGGGACGAGACGTAATCTGCGGCATTCGCTGTAGGGGCGATTCTGTGAGTCGCCCGTCCGACGCGTATCCACTGAGCGGGCGACCCAATGGCTCGCCCCTACACAGCACAAAAATCTCTGCGCCCGCTGTGACGGGACACCGTGACGAGGGCTTATGCCGGCACGAAACACATCAAATGAATCGGGTGGCTGACGGGACCATCATTGTATGCAACGCGCACGCGCAAGCCCCGCCGCAGGCATAAGCCCTCCGCGCGCAGCAAATGCGGGAAGAGCGTGTCTGCCCCGTCCAGCAGCACATAAGCCAGCACATAGGGCCTTTGCAGCGCAGCGACATCGGCATTCGTGCCCGGCGAAAAATGCAGCGTCGACCAGGTTTCCAGGCTGCCTTCGCCTGTCAGTTCGCGCCATTCGCTTGGCTGCAGGCAAGCCGGACAAAGCGGACGCGGCGGAGCATACACCTGCCCGCAGCCAGCGCAAGCTGTCGCAAAAAAGCGCCGATTTGCCAGTTCGATGAAAAAGCGCGATTGCTTGCCCAGGCTGTAGTGATAACGTTGACTCAACTCCAGCGTGATGCGCTCGATCTGGCGAAAGTTCTCCCAGAAGTCATCGGCGGACCAGTCGCGCTCTGTGATGTCGATCAAGCTGCTGACTTTGTCGGACATGCTTGTTTTCCTCAAGCCTGCATTTTTCGCGCTCAATCGCGCCGTTCGAAGATATTGACGACGCTGATGCTGGCGATGCCGGCGTGTGTATCAGTCAAGCCGCGTACTGCGTCCGCCACCTGCCGCCGCTCGTCCACCAAGCCCCACAACTGCTGAGCGACTTCAATGGCCTGCAAGATGCCGGTCGCTCCAACCGGTGCGCCTCGCCCCAGCAAGCCGCCGCTGGTATTGACCGGCAGCGCGCCGTCCAGATCGAATGTGCCGCCCGCCACCGCTGTTCCGCCTTCGCCACGCTGCACCCAGCCCAGATCTTCCACCGCCTGGATCTCTACGCCGCTATAGCTGTCGTATAGCTCGGCCACATCAATCTCGCGCAGGGGGTCGCCGATGCCGGCCATAGCATAAGCGGCCTGCGCAGCCGTCTGCTTGGCGCGGAAGTTGGTGATGTGCGGATAGCGGTCGCCCAGGCGCATGGTATCTGTGCCGCAGCCCGTGCCCGTGAAAAAGACCGGCGGGCGCGATTCAAAAGCCGGCACATGCTCGCGCGCCCAGGCTTCGCTGGCAAGCAAGATGCAAGCCGCGCCATCGCTGAGCAGGCTGCAATCCAGCAGCTTGTAGGGCTCTGCCACTGGCCGCGACCGCAGCACATCTTCGATGCTGATGTTCATGGGCTTCTGCGCGATCGGATTGAAGGCTGCGTTGCGTCGATTGCGCGCCGCCACATGGGCAAAATGCTCTTCGCGCGTGCCATATTGCGCCATATGCGCGCGCATCATCGCCGCATAGAAGCCGGTATACGTCCCGCCGATGGCCGTCTCCCAATCGACATCGGCAGACAGGGCAAAGAGCTGATTGGCGGTCCGTGACGACAGACCGCGTCCGTTCTTCTCGACGCCATACACCAGAATAGAGTCGCACAAGCCGCTTTGGATATGCGCCCAGGCTGTGCGCAGCGCCAGAGCGCCAGTCGCGCCACCGCCTTCAATGCGCACGCCGGGCTTGGGAGTCATGCCGATGGTGTCGTGCAAGATTGCGCCCAGCGTCATCTGCATGTTGAAGTGGTCGCTCTCATAGCTCGCCAAGCCGTGTTCGACTGCGTCCAGCCCATCCAGGCCGGCATCCGCCAGCAAGTCCAGCAAGGCATCGGCCAGCAGATCGCGGATGTTGCAGTCGCGGTGCTCGCTGGCGATTTTTGTGCAGCCGACAGCAGCGATTACGGGAGCGGATGGCATGGGGAGAGTCCGATTGGTGTTCGCAGCGCGAGTCTACCTGTTGCGCGCGAGCATCGGTAGGGCGTCTCACTGAAACACCCTTACAGCAGGGCGGCAAGCTGTGCCATAATGAACGCGCAAGCTCTATCCGCCAGACTAGTAACGGGAATGTGTACGATGACATCAAACAATAAGGAAAGCAGCGCTGTATCACGCCGCGACATGCTCAAGATTTTTGCCGCCGGCGCGACATCAGCTGTCGGCAGCATCGCCCTGGGTCCACTGGGCGCGATCGCCCGCGCGAATGACAACACCTTGCGCTTTGCCTGGCTGCCGCCGGCGATTTTGGACCCGCGGTCGGCATCGGGCGACAGCGAGATCGCGCTCTTGAATGCCGTCTACGATTATCTGATTGAGACAGATGCCGCAGCCAATCTCGTACCCCGCCTGGCCAAATCCTGGGAGGTCAGCGATGACGGCTTGCAATATACCTTGCGACTCCAGGAAAATGCCGCTTGGCATGACGGCAGCCCAGTAACCGCCGATGATGTGCTTTGGACGATAAACTGGCAGCAGGAAGCCGAACTCAGTGTCGCCAACCTCCTTAGCACAGTGGAATCTGTCGAAGCGGTGGATAAGCACGCAATCGCCATCACGTTAAGCGCGCCAAACCCGGATTTCCTCTACAACCTGACTGACAACAAGCTGGTGATCCTCAAGTCCGAAGCGGAAAACATCGGCGTTGAATTCAACGGCTCGGGACCCTTCATCCTGGACGAGATGATTGCCGGCGATCGCACGATCCTGCGCGCGAACGCGGATTATTGGGGCGGCGCGCCCAGTATTGAACGCCTCGAATTCATTTACTTTGCTGACCAGCAGGCGGGTATCGCCGCCGTACAAGGTGGCATCGTCGATGGCATTGCTCGGCTGGATAATTCCAGCTTCCTCGGCTTCGCCGGCGATGTCAATTTCAACACGACCGATATCCCCTCCAGCGGGCATCATCTGGCGCGCATCCGCAGCGACCGCGCCCCGGGCAACGATGTGCGCGTCCGCCAGGCATTCAAGCTCGCCACCGACCGCGATGCCATTTGGGACCGCGTGCAGTTGGGCTTTGGCGCTGTCGGCAAGGATTCACCGATTGGTCCGGCTTTTGGGCAATACTTCCTTGCCGAAGCCGAAGTGCCCGCGCGTGATCCTGCCGCTGCCGCCGCTCTGCTGGCTGAAGCCGGCTATCCCGACGGCCTGGACATGACCCTGCACCTGCCCAACAGTGGCAGCTTCCCCGATTTGGCGCAGATTTTCGCCGCCCAATGGGAAGAAGCCGGCATCCGTGTCGAGGTGCAGTTGGAAGAGGAGAATATCTACTGGGATGGGCTCTGGATGGATGTCGTTCTCGGCATCACCGGTTGGACACCGCGCCCGGTACCACAGCTCTATCTCGATTTCGCTTATCATTCCGAAGGCGCTTGGAACGAGTCGCGCTACAGCAATGCCCGCGTTGACGAGCTCATTGAGATAGGCCGCTCGTCTCTCGATCAAGCAGAGCGCACCGCTGCTTACAAGGAAATTCAGCAGATCCTGCTGGACGAGGGTCCCATCGTCGTGCCCTACTTCTTCGCACAGTTCCTGGTGCTGGCGGAGCATGTATCGGGACTGGACTTGCATCCATCCGCCGGGCGCACCAACTTCAACGCGGCGACAATCGGCTAAGATACACACTATGAGCGGAAACGCCCCCTTGGCTGGCATCAAGGTTGTTGATCAGACCCAGGCGCTGGCTGGTCCTTATGCGGCGATGATCCTGGGCGATCTGGGCGCGGATGTCATCAAGATCGAACGCCCCGGCGTCGGCGACAATTCCCGTCAGTGGGCGCCGCCCTTCATCGGCGACCAGTCGGCTTATTACCTGGCGGTCAATCGCAACAAGCGGGGCATTGCGCTGAATATCCGCGCCGAGGCTGGACGCGCCTTCATGCACCAGCTGGCAGCCGAAGCCGATGTCTTCATGACCAATCTGGCGACGACGGCATCGCTGCAGCGCTCGGGCATCGACTACGACACATTGCACGCGCTCAATCCGCGTCTGATCTATGCCAGCATCAGCGGTTATGGACGGCGGGGACCGCGCGCCGGACAGCCTGGTTATGACCTGGTTTCGCAAGCCGAAAGCGGCACCATGTACCTGACCGGCGAGGTGGACGGAGCGCCCATGCGCTTCCCCACGCCCATCGCCGATATGACTTGCGGCTTGTTCACTGTCATCGGCATCCTGGCGTCTCTGCGCGCGCGCGACCACAGCGGCGAGGGGCAGTTCATCGATATGTCGCTGCAAGAAGGGCAGATCACCTGGCTGGAGAATTATGCCGGCGAATACTTTGCCGACGAAGAAGACCCGCCCCGCCGCGGCAATCGGCATCCGCAAGTTGTTCCTTACGAAGCGGTGCAGGGCAGCGATGGCGACTGGTTTATCCTGGGCGTCGGCTCGGACAATGTCTGGCGGGCATTTTGCAGCCATGTCGGGCGCGAGCAACTGGCGGACGATGCCCGCTTCGCCACCAATGCCGACCGCATCGCCAACTACGAGGCGCTTTTGCCCATCGTCCGCGAGATCATCCGCGCCAAACCCTGCGACCAGTGGCTGGACGAACTGCGCGCGGCTGGCGTCCCCTGCGGGCGCATCAACACAGTCGCCGAGGCGCTGGGCGACCCGCATTTGCTGGAACGCGGCATGATCATCGAGCTGGAACATCCGGCCCTGGGCATGGTCAAATCGCTGGCCACGCCCGTGCACCTGAGCCATACGCCACTGGTCTATCATCGCCATCCGCCGCGCCTGGGTGAACACAGCGATCAAGTTGCCGCCGAGCTGGGCTATGACCAGCAGGCAATTGACCAGCTGCGCGCAGACGGAGTGCTGGCATGAGCGGGCGCTTCCCTACGCTGTCGGCCGCCCAGTACGAGAAAATGCTGCGGCTGCCGAGTGGGCATGTGCGTTGTGTCATCGATACCGATACGCGCAACGAAATCGACGATCAGTACGCGCTGGCATGGGCGCTGCTCTCGCAAGACAGCCTGCAGATTGATGGCATCTATGCCGCGCCCTATTCATTCTTGCGCCGATTGGACGAGTTGCGCGCTGCCGACCGCGCACGCCAAAATCCCGCAGCGGCGACAGACGAAGAACGCGCCCTGCTGCCGAAGTATATGAACCAGCTGGGGCGACTGGATGCCGCCGGCACAGACATCAATGACCTGACGCAGATCGACCCGCAAAGCCTGATCATGGTCGAGCCCGGGCGGGGCATGGAGCTTAGCTATCACGAGATCCTGCTGTGCTGCGAGAAAATGGGCATGGATTGTGGCGACAACGTGTTTCGTGGCGCAGATCGCTATCTGCAATCCCTGGACGCGCCTGTCGAGAGCGAAGCGACAGCCCACCTGATAGAGCAGGCAAGAACAGCTTCGCCCGAATCGCCACTGTATGTGCTGGCGGTCGGCGCGCTCACCAATGTGGCATCGGCGCTGCTGCTGGCGCCCGACATCATCGAGCGCATCGTGGTGGTCTGGACGGCTGGCTATCCGACCACCGTGATGGATGTCGAGCAGCCGTCTTTCAATATGGAGCAGGACATTTTGGCCTCGCAGCTGCTATTTGATAGTGGCGTGCCGCTGGTCTATATTCCCGGTTTTCATGTGGGCGCGCAGTTGAGCCTGTCCCTGCCCGAGATGGAAGCGTGGGTGCGCGGCAAAGGAGCCATCGGCGATTACCTGCACTGGCTCTACACGCACAATCCGCATTATGCATTTCAGGGCATCAGCGGGCACTTCGCGCGCAGCTGGATCATCTGGGACCTGGTCAACATCGCCTGGCTGCTTTCGCCGGGCTGGCTGCCTTCCTATATCACCGATGCGCCCTGGCTCAGCGCCGATTGTCGCTGGCAACGGCATGGCGCGCCCCGGCACCCCATCCGCGAGGCGCTGGACATCAACCGCGATGCCATCTTCCGGGATTTCTTTGGCAAGCTGGCGAGCCTGTAAATCATCGTCCCCTCAATCCCTTCGACAGGTCAGTGGGAGGCTAAGCGCGCGGGGATTTGCACGATTGATCGACGGCGCTGGTTCGCTCTAGGCCGCTTAGCGTTCCAGCGCCTCCGTCCACAGCCCGACAGACGCCAGCCCGTTCATCTTGGCGCGGTGATGCAGCGCCGCTTGCGCAGCCGGCACATTCTCGGCTCGGTTGCACCACAGCGCCATCGGCACGCGCTGCAATGCCCGCGCATAGGAGAAGCTCAAAGCCCAGGGCAAGTCGTACTGCGCGTTCATGGCGTTGAGGTGCGCAGTGGCATGATAATCGCTCTGTCCGCCTGACAGGAAAACGATGCCGGGCACAGCGGACGGAATCTGCCGGCGGAAGACCTTGATGGTCTGCTCGGCGACTGTGTCCACATCGGCTTGCACGGGACATTCATCCCCCGAAAGCACCATGCTGACTTTGACAAGCGTGCCTTCCAGCTCGACGCGATGCAAATACAGCGCTTCGAAGCTGCGCGCCAGCACGCGTTCGGTTATCTCGAAGCAAGTTTCGATCGTATGGTCGCCCCAGAGCATGATTTCGGGCTCGACGATGGGCACGATGCCGGCTTCTTGCGAAAGGGCGGCGACCTGCGCCATGACATAGGCGTTGGCGGCGATAGCATAATCGCTGGGCCTGCCCGCGCCGATCTGAAAAGCCGCGCGCCATTTGGTGAAACCGACGCCCATTGCCGCATAGTCCGCCAGCCGCTCGCGCAAGCCATCCAGCCCGCTGCCGACCGTTTCCTCCGCGCTGCCCGCCAGCTTGACCATGCCTGTGAAGGGCGAGATGCCCGGGATGATGCCGCGCGCGATCACCTGTTCCAGCAGCGAATCGCCCTGGCTGTCGCGCATGCGCACTTGCTCGTCGGTCATGATGATGCCGCTGACATAGTCGTCGATGCCTGGCGCGCTGAAAAGCAGCTGCGACCAATTGCGATAGCTGTGCTCGTCGACTGTGCTGCCGCTGGCTGCCAGCAATTCCTTGAAAGCGGGCGAGGGACGATCGGCGGCCATGATGCCTTGGCCGGGGCGGACGAGTCGCCGGGCGATGTCGCTGATTGTCATGTGAATACCCTGCTCCTGATATGCGATTGCTGCGCGTCATTGTGTCAGCGCATGGGGACAGTTTCAAGTGTGCAGGGCGTGTTGCGATGCGTATAATCCGCTCGTAACATGCCGAGAGCGGGATTCGCCCCTACAGCCGACCCCTGTAACAAGGCGTCCACGCGTGACGAGGATTTGAGCGCCTCAGGATTCATGGCTACAATAGGCGCAGAATCACCGCCCACGCTAGGAGTATGCCCGTCATGACCGCCCTCGCCAAAGAAAGCCTGCCCGAGACCATGCCCGCCATCGTCTGCCACGGCCCAGAAGATTACCGACTGGAAGAATGGCAAGTGCCCAGTCCTGCCGCTGGCGAAGTCGTCATCCGCGTGCAGTCGGTCGGCATCTGCGCCAGCGACCTCAAATGCTATCAGGGCGCGCCGCTGTTTTGGGGTGACGATGCCCGCGAGGGTTATTGCCAGCCGCCTGTCATCCCCGGGCACGAATTTGTGGGCGAGGTCGTGGCATTGGGCGCAGGCGCAGGCGAACAATATGGGCTGGCGCTGGGCGATATCGCCGTCAGCGAGCAGATTGTGCCTTGTTGGAGCTGTCGCTTTTGCAAGCGCGGGCAATACTGGATGTGCCAGGACAAGCACGATGTCTATGGCTTTCGGCAGGCGACCATCGGCGCGATGGCAGAGTACATGCTTTTCCCGCGCGGCGCCTTGAATTACAAGGTGCCCGAGTCGCTGCCCGCCCACCATGCCGCTTTCATCGAGCCGCTGGGCTGTTCCATACACGCCGTGCAGCGCGGCGAAATCGAGCTGGATGATGTGGTGGTCATCGCCGGCTGCGGACCGCTGGGGCTGGGCATGTTTGCCGCGGCGCGCCTGAAAAACCCGCGTCTGCTCATCGCCATCGACCTCAATGACGAACGGCTGGAAATCGCCGAGCTCTGCGGCGCAGACATGAGCCTCAACCCGCGTAAAACCGATGTGGTGGACGAAGTGCTAAAGCTGACCGATGGCTATGGCTGCGATGTGTATATCGAAGCGACAGGCTATCCTGCCGCCGTTACGCAGGGTTTGCAGATGATCCGCAAGCTGGGCACATTTGTCGAATTCAGCGTCATGCGCGAGCCAGTCACCGCCGACTGGACGATCATCGGCGATACCAAAGAGCTCAATATCCACGGCTCGCATCTCAGTCCCTACACCTACCCGATCGCCATTGACATGCTGCGCAAGGGACTGTTGCCCATGGAGCGAATCATGACGCATCAGTTGCCCCTGAGCCAGTTCCAGGCCGGCATGGATCTGGTGGCGGACGGCAGCGAGTCGGTCAAGGTAACGCTGACGCCCTGATAACCCCCAGAAAACTCACCGCGACACAATGCGCGCGGATTCGTTCTAACAAAAGGCAATTGTAGAGGCGAGTCGCTGACTCGCCCCCCACCCTTGAATAATCGCGCGTGTATTGATACACTGCCGCCGTCTGCGAGCACTTAGCTATCGATATTAGGAGCGGAATATGTCTGCAAAACGCAAGATGACACGGCGCGACTTCTTAAAGACAGCCTCCATGGGCAGCCTCGGCGCCTTGCTGGTTGCGCAGGGATTGCCGCTGGCTGCGCAAGACGCGGTGATCAACATTGTCAGTTCGGGCGCGGATATCACCAGCGATCCCGTAACATTCCGCTGGATCGATAGCGGCGACCAAAAGGCGGTCTTCTGGAATGCCTACTTCGCCGAATACATGGAAGCCCACCCCAATGTGACCATCCAGTACGATGCGCTGCCCTGGAACGAAATCGCGCAGGTGGTGCCGCTGGGCATCCGCAATGGCACGGCGCACGATGTCTACCAACGTCCGCTTTCGGTAACCCTTGCGCAAGCGGTCAACGAAGGCTGGGTGGCTGCGCTGGATGATATCATTCCCGACTTTGAAGCCTGGAAAGCCAGCTTCCCCGGCGGCGTCTTTGTCGAGGGCATCACCGGCTTCAATGGCAAGACCTATTCCTTCCCCGCCACCTCCAACAAGCGCTATGGCACGCACCTGCTCTACAATGTCGCTTATCTGGAAGAAGCAGGCGTCGATCCGCAAGCTGGTCCCATGTCTGCCGATGACTTCGTGGCCACAGCCAAGAAAGTTACCGAGAACGGCGCGGGCCGCTATTTCGGCTTCATCATGGGCGGCAACCAGGTCAACCGCTGGGGCGCGATCGTGCGCGAATTCTCGCGGATGGCTGGCGCGATCAGCATGAGCGTCGGCAACTTTGATGTCGATTTGTCCACCGGCGAGATCCCTTACACCAACCCGCTCTACCTCGAGGCGATTGATGTGCTGCTGCGCCTGCGCGATGATGGCAGCGTCTTCCCCGGAACCTTGTCGATGAATGCGCCCGAAGCCCGCGCTCGCATGCCGCAAGGCGCCGCTGGCATGATCTTGCAGGGTCCCTGGAACATCCCCATCTGGCTGCGCGAAAATCCCGACTTTGACTTCAACATCGCTGGGCAGCCGCTGCTTGACCCGCCGACACTGGCGCCAATCACGGTCGGTCCGGGCGGCTCCAACGAGATCCATGTCAATGCCGCCGCCAGCGACGAAACCAAAGCGATCGCCGGCGACATCTTCCACTACCTCGGCACATACGAAGGGCAGGTTGCCTGGGCGACTCTGGTTGGCGCAGCCGACCCGGCTATCTTTGCCGAAGCCATCGCCGCCGCCGATATGCAGCCGCTGGAGCGCAACGCCCTGCTGATGTTCAACGAGCAGGTGCGCGTCGGTCCCAGCCAGATCGTACGCAACGCCGATACCGCCGCCGTCAACCTGGAGCTGCGCCCCGTTACGCCCAACCTGGCGGAGACGGTGCAGGGCATCTACACCGGGCAGATCGACGATGCAGCCGCCGCCTTGGCCGACCTGGCGGGCCGCGCCGATGCCGAGCTCGACCGTGCAATCGCCGCAGCTGCGGAAAAAGGCGCGGATGTTTCGCGCGATGATTATGTCTTCCCCAACTGGGATCCCTATCAGGATTACGGCGAAGACAAATACGCCGAACTCTAGCCATTTTTGGCGAGAGAATGTGGGCGTCTCACTGAGGCGCCCAAGGGCCACATCGTGAACAGTGCAGGGGCGGCACTTGTGTCGCCCGCCGTTGCCATCGAAAGGCTTCGGGCGTGACAAATCTCGCCCCTACAAGCGTCCGAGCAGGGACAAATCCATGACCGTTGCCCAGCAAATCTCCATCGGCGCGCCCATCCAACACAGTCGCAGCCTGCGTCAGCGCATCGCCGACAACCGCTGGGTTTACCTGTTCATGCTGCCGTCGCTGGTGCTGACGTTGATGTTCACACTCTATCCGATCTTCGCTTCGTTTTATTACTCGCTCTTCCAATGGTCAGGTTTTACTTCTGCGCCGCACTACATCGGTACGTTGAACTTCAGCGAAGTGATTGTAGACAAGCAGTTTTACAACGCCTTTAAGAATTCGTTCATCTTCATGTTTTGCAGCGTGCCCATCAAGCTGTCGCTGGCGCTGGTCATCGCGATTGTGCTCAACGACCGCGCCCTGCGTCTGGCGCCGATCTTCCGCACCATGTTTTTTGTGCCGGTCGTCACCACCACCGCCATCGTTGGCATCGTCATGACCTTCATCATGAGCCCTTTCAATGGTCCCATCAACATGATCATGCTCGACCTGGGCGTCATCGCCAGACCGATCGACTTCTTTGGCGACCCGAAGCTGGCGCTGTATTCTGTTGTCGGCGTGGAGATCTGGAAGTGGCTGGGCATTCCGATGATCTATTGGCTGGCGGCGCTGCAAACCATCCCGGCTTCGCTCTATGAAGCCGCCGAGGTCGATGGCGCGAACTGGTGGAGCAAGTTCGCCTATATTACCGTGCCGCTGCTGAAGCCCTTCGCCGTCATCATCGTCCTCATCACGGCGGTGGGCACGCTGAATGTCTTCGCGCTGGCGATGACCTTAACGGGCGGCGGACCTTACTTCGCCAGCGAGGTTATGGAAGTCTATATCTATCGCACGGCTTTCGGCGCAGCCAACAGCTTGACCCTGCCGCGCATCGGCTATGCATGCGCCGCGGCGGTTTACTTTGGGCTGTCGGTTATGGTGATGGCCACGCTGCAGCTGTTTGGGGCGCGCTGGGCGAACAAAGAGCGGGCTGGTATGTCGGCCGCAGAAACCACGGCGGACGGCGAATAATGACGGTCAAAGCGAAGCGACTCAGCGCCGAAGAACAGCGGCGGCGGCTGGAAATCCGGGCGACGCGCCTGCGAGAAATCGTAACCACCATTATCTTGACACCACTGGCGCTGATCTGGGTCTACCCCTTTTTGTGGATGGTCAGCGCGGCGATGAAGACCAACAACGAGATCTTCCGCGCCGGCACGAATCTTTTGCCTGCCGAACCAACCTTCGAGAACTTCCAGCGCGCTTGGGTGCAGGCGAATATGAGCCAGTATTTCCTGAATACAGTGGCGATCGCGGCTGGCTCGGTCTTCATCGTGGTGGCGACCACCTCCATGATGGGCTATGTGCTGGGACGCTATCGTTTTCCCGGGCGGCGCATCGTCATCGGCATCTTCGTGGCGACAGTCTTTTTACCCAAAGGCTATACTATCATCCCCATCTTCGAGTTGATCGGCAATCTGGGTTTGGATGGCACGCTCTTTGGCGTCATCTTGGCGCAGAGCGGCGGCGCGCATGTCATCTTCATTCTGCTTTTCGCCGGCTACTTCGGGCAGATGCCCAAAGAACTGGAAGAAGCGGCGATCGTGGATGGCGCGGGTTTTTTGCGCGTCTTCTTCCAAATCTTGCTGCCGCTCGCCAAGCCGGTCATGGCCACCGTCGTCATCATGCAGCTCATCGCCAGCTGGAACGACTTTTTGCTGCCGCTGGTGCTGACGCTGCCTCGCCCCGAGCTGCGCACGTTGTCGGTGGGCATGTTTGCCTTCCGCGGCGAATACTTCACCGATTGGAGCGGGATGGCCGCCGCCGCCACCATCGCCATCATCCCCATCATCGGCGTGTTTTTGACCATGCAGCGCTACTTCATCGAGGGCATCGCCGGCGCGGTGAAGAGCTAATTCAACTTCCGTGCCCTTCGCTGCGGACGACCCAATGGCTCGCCCCTACAGATGCCACTCATAGGACTTGCTCTGCTGCTCTTTTGCGTCACTGTGATAATAAGTAGCCAGCTTATCTCAACCGAAGGAAGCGCCCATGTCCAAACTCAACATCCTGCTCATCACATCCGACCAGCAGCATTGGAACACGCTGGGCGCGGGCAACCCGCAGATTCATAGTCCGGCGCTGGACAAGCTGGCTGCGCAGGGCACGACATTCCGGCGCGCTTATTGCCCCAACCCCACCTGCACGCCCACGCGCAGCAGCATGATCACCGGCAAATATCCATCACAGCACGGCGCATACTCGCTCGGCACCAAGCTGCCCGAAAGCGAGCCGACTGTGGGCGCAATGTTCAGCGAGGCTGGTTATCGCACGGCGCTGGTGGGCAAGGCGCACTTCCAGCCCCTGCACTCCACCGCCGAGTATCCATCGCTGGAGTCCTACCCGACCCTGCAAGACCTGGACTTTTGGGCGAACTTCGATGAACCTTTCTATGGCTTTGATCATGTGGAGTTGGCGCGCAACCACACCGATGAAGCGCATGTCGGGCAGCATTATGCGCTGTGGATGGAAGAGCGCGGCTTGCCAAATTGGCGCGATTATTTCTTGCAACCCACCGGGCATGTTCAGGCGCAGCGCCGCAAGTGGCTCATTCCCGAGCGTTTCCACTACAACGCCTGGATAGCCGAACGCAGCAGCGCCCTCATCGAGCAGTATCACGAAGCCGACCAGCCTTTTTTCCTTTGGGCGAGCTTCTTCGACCCGCATCCCAAGTACCTCGCGCCCGAGCCCTGGGACAGCATGTACGACCCCGACACGATCACTGTGCCAGAGGCGGCGCCGGGCGAACACGACTCCAACCCGCCCCACCTCCAGCTGACCCAGCAGCCCGATCCCGACTTCTCCGCCTGGCAAGAGCCCAATGGCAGCGGCTGTCATGGCTTCCATTCGCATCTGCACGAGCGTGGCGAGTTGGCGAAAGACATCGCCTGTTATTACGGCATGGTCAGCTGCATGGACAAGTACATCGGCCAGATCATCGAGCGGCTGGACGCGCTGGGTTTGGCGGAAAACACGTTGGTCGTTTTCACCAGCGATCACGGGCATTACTTCGGGCAGCACGGCTTGATCGCCAAGGGCGCGTTTCATTATGACGATGGCCTGCGCGTGCCGATGATCGCGCGCTTGCCGGGGCGCATCCCCTCCAATGCCAGCAGCGACAGCTTGCAATCGCTGGTCGACTACGCGCCGACCTTTCTGGCGGCTTGCGGGCTGGATGTGCCGGACGCTATGACTGGCTTGAATCAATTTCCGGTCTGGCAAGGCGATGAAGCCGGAGCGCGCGAGCATGTCATCATCGAAAATCGCCATCAGCCAACCACGCTGCATCTAAAAACTTGCATAGACGAGCGCTACAAAATCACGCGTTACTTCGGTCGGGACTATGGCGAAATCTTCGACCTGCGCGATGATCCGGGCGAATTGCGCAACCTGTGGGCGGACGAGGTCCTGCGCGCCCAACTCACCGAAGCCATGCTGCGCGCCGAGATGCAAAAGGAAGAGCCGCTCGCTGCTGCCAGCGCCACGCTACCCAACAAATCGTCCGCCATGTCTGTGAAGAGTTGCAACCGCCGCAGTATCCAGCTCAACTTTGATCCCGCGCAAGATGTCTGCGAGCTATTCGACCTGGCAGCCGACCCGCACAGGACGCGCAATCTCTGGGACGATGACGCGAGCGCGGACCTGCGGGCAGACATGGTTTGGGCGCTGCTGCAGAGTCGCTGGGGGCTGGAGCCGCTGTGGATGCCGCGCGTGGCCGGGGCTTGATTCGCAACTCCCCTTGAAAGTAGATCACAGGGTTGGCGGGTGGCTGTGGTAGACTGGGCGCGCTGCTAGAAGGGGTTGGCATGCGCCATCAGAAAAGTACTGCGCTCGTCCTGATCCTCTGCTGTTGTCCGCTTTTCCTGCGGGCATTGATTGGCACGCACAGCCGCCCACAAACCGACGACTACTGCTACCTGCATGATGCGCGCGAATTCAGCATCGGCGAGCATTTGGAAATAAAACGCAGCGGGCATGCAGGGCGACACATTCGCGGCGGCGTCACGCAGATTGCCCTTTATCATTTGCTTGCGCCTTTGGGTTTACAAGCAGTCGGTCTGTTGCCGACGCTGCTGATAGCGATTTGGCTGCTGACTGCCGCGGCGCTTCTGTCCAGGATTCTGACAATGTGCGGCCGCCCCCGCGAGCCAGTTCTAGCCTTTGCGCTGGCGGCGTTGCTTGTGGGCGGGGCTATCGGAGGGTTTTATACCTGGCATTCGTTGTTCTGGTATGGAGCGAGCATAAAGTACGGTCCGCCAATCGCGCTGGCGACGCTGTACGCGCTGTTGCTGCTGGAAGTGTTGAGGCGATCTATGGACAACCGGCGGCAGGCGGCGAGCGCGGCGATGGGCGGCGGCTTGTGCTTTGCGGCGGCTTGCAGCGGGGAGCCTTTCTTTGTGTGGATGCTGGGATCGCTCAGCATCTTGTTAGCGGTCACCGCTTGGATGACAAGAATGCGGGGGGCGGCGCTGCCGACTTTGCTGACAGGCTGGCTGGGCACAGTTGTCGCGGGCGGGGTGATGCTGTCTGCTCAGCCATTTTCCAACCGTCCGCTGACCGCGACCGCAGACACTCTCGTGACTGTATTGCCTCCCGCTATGACAATATGGCTGGAACGTCTGTCTGCTGATGGCGTGCTTGTTGCTTTCGCGCTGATGCTGGCGGCCGGGTTGCTGGCAGGCTTGCGGATGCCTGTGATGGTGGGTCGCCTCGGCGCGGGGGGGGGGGGGGGGGGGGGGCGCGCGGGGGGGGGTGGGTGTGGCGGGGGGGGGGGGGGGGGGGGGGGGGGGGGGGGGGGGCGCTGCCAGCGCGGGCGGCTTTGGCTGTGCAGCTGGCTCTATTGCCGCTGCTTGCAAGCCATGTGAGCTGGGAGCCTCTGTTTTTTGGTCGGTACAGCGCAGG